>ERZ791825.230-NODE-230-length-53195-cov-6.331822_pt1 | contig 53195 bp, 49 predicted proteins | sample MGYA00510298_ERZ791825 | MGnify/ENA primary metagenome ERZ791825 (study PRJEB30046, sample SAMN00792010) | human gut metagenome | study: EMG produced TPA metagenomics assembly of the A metagenome-wide association study of gut microbiota in type 2... | reverse complement strand
TAACAAACAGGCGCAGATAATCAATCTGATACTTTTTCATGATTTGAATATCTTCGTTAATCGCTTGAGTAGAAATTCTTTCCGTCAGGAAATAGTCATCCAAGGTAAAGAGAACATACTCTGTCTTAATCAGCGGCATCACTGCTCTCAGACGTTCCGTTATTTCCGTGCCTTCGCCTGCTGCCACCACTGTTACATTCTCAAAAGTACGATCAGTGGGTTTATCGGTTACTAAAAACGTCTCCACGTTTCGGTCTGCCCAATTCTGATTCAAAAGCAAAATATGTGCATCCCACAAATCCGAAAACTTGTCGCATGTCGAAATAATAATTGAAAAGTTGTTCTCCATCACCATGTATCCTCTGCCGCTTATTTCATATGTTGGATTGCCTTTGCAACCACATTTTCCGAGGTCTTGCAGCTGGCCTGCAGATTATGATGTTCTCTTGTCATCACAATCGCCTGTTCGTAGTATTTCCTCTGAAGTTCCTGATTCGAAATCAGTTTTGTAATCGAATCCGCCAATTTAGCTTTATCCGTACAAACCATTGCCGCATCTGTTGACTGCATATACTCAATGATTCCGCTTTCTAACGAGCCGTATGTAAGAATTGATGCGCCGCTCGCCAACGCATCCGCTGCCTTCGTAGAGAGTGAATACCGTGAAAGGTTGATGTCCTTTTCCTCAAATCCCTCTACAATAACAGTTATGTCGCTTTCTGCCATGCGCTTTTGAACCTGCGTGTACGGCACAGAACCCATATATTTGACATTTTGATTGTCCTTGAATACAGAATAGACCTGCTCGTCCTTTTCGTTGGAATAAACCTCCAGCATATATTCTGGATTGATTTTTCCAAGGGCGTAGCCAATATCGTCCAGGGAGTTGTTGCGTCCCATACCGATATTTCCGAAGTAAGTAATAACCGGGCAATCTTTGTTAATCACGCTGAACGGTTTACGCTGAACCGTAGAAGTCAAATAAACCGTTTCGCCGTCCAGTCCAAATTCCGAATTATACTTATCCCGAATCTTGTCGCTGATGTAAATCGCACTACCCGGCCAAGTCAGAACCTTGTCAATCAATTTCTTGTAGGTCGATTTATAAAGGTGATAGATCGGATTCAGCGTCTTTTCCACATTGAAATAGTAGTCATCGCCAATGCAGGAGACAATTGGCACGTTATATCTCTTGGCGACATACATTGCAATCTGCGAGATAAAATAGTCATCCGAAAAAGCCAGAAACACGCATTCTGGTTTGAAGTCATCTAGCCAATTATTTAGCTTCTCCGTGCACCAGAATCTCTTGCGCCAGAGGATTCCCCTGAGCAAATGCGTAAGAGGCGTATGCTTTCCACCGAACTTGTAGGCCGCTTCTGCTTTTGCATTTCCGAGTTCCAAATCATTGTCTTTCCACTCGGTGTCAAGCTCATCATAATGATAAATTACGCCAGTATCGACTTTCTTCCCCATCCACCGCTGCAACACACGGTGATCCGTAATTTGGAAAAGCGTTTCGCAATGCCCCTTGCACGGCTTCTTTGTATTAGAGAATATCTGTGCAATATTCTCTTTCTCCCAATAGTGAAAGTACGCATCAAAAGCGCGTGACGTTGATTTTGTGTTATATGGAACCGTTCCTACGATCAGCACTCTCGGATGCATATCGTTTCTCCTTTGAACTTTTATCGAATATTTAATACTTTCTTGAGTACGGCATTTTGATCGAGCAGACGGATAACTACTGCACACAGTCCTACTGTCAGGGTGAAGTTTCCGGCAGTCAGTAAATACCCTTCAATACTGCTAAATTGGATTGCAACACTACTTTTGAAGATATTGAGAAGTAGTCCGTGCATCATGTAAATTTCCAAGCTCTGTTTTCCTGCCCAAAGAAAATATTTGCTTACTTTTTCTTTCCGGTTAACACAAATCTCAGAACGGCATTTGGGTTCATCATCACTATTGCCATCACAGTAAGTGCTACCGTAATCACATAGTTGACCAGAACCAGGCTCAGCCCCACCGGACTGTACAGAGTCGGCACTTTGTCCGACTTGATCAAGCTGAGAAGCAGATAGTGCGTGAGATACACTTCCAACGAGTGCTCTCCGACCCATGCAAGAGTACCCCCCCCCGATTTTACTGGAGAAGATTCCCTTGCAGAGTCCACATACAGCAATACACCCAGCCAGCGATGTGGCCGCACGCAAGATAATCGCAGCACCGCCATCCGACATCTCATAAAGCGGAAATCTAAGAATGATGAACATCCACATTACAAAGCAGATTGCAACTATACTATCAATCATCTTTTTGCCTGTATCGGATTCCTTCATCCTGTCATCAAACTGACCATACAAGAACCCTGCATAGTAGAAAGGCATATAATAGAGCGTCAATTTGATTGCAAAGAACGAAAGCCCTAAAATTGCGCCAATTCCCACCAGCAGAACCATCCCCACTACGTAGCACCCCAAAAGTACGGTCTGCTTCTTCAGCAGGTTTTCTTTGCTCACCCGCTCTGCACCGAAGGACGCCACGCCGAAAATCATGCTAATCGTCCAAATCGTTGCGAGGAACCAATAGCCTGAATCCATATTCCACAGGAGATGCTTAACGTTTAGGAAACCATCCTCTCCAAAAATGATACCTCTAACTAAAAAACTCCATACAGCCCACGGTAGCATATAAGCAACCGTTCTGCGCTTCACATATTTCCACAGTTCCTTGCCGTCAGAGATTGGGCGGCTATACTTTGTCACATAGCCGCTAATTAAGATGAACAACGGCATCTGTAATGACCAGATGATGTTGAAAAGAAAACTTTTCTGCGAATCAACGGTACATCCAGTCATGGTATGCCCCAAAACAACTAGAAGCATCGCTATGCCACGCATGATATCAACAAATTGGTTTCTGTTCTCTGCCTTAGCCTGCATCTCTCAATACCCTCTCAAACATAAACTTCCGCAACCAGTTCGGAGCTAACGCCGACCCACTACGAATCACACAGCTCTTTATGTACTGACCATTTCCAATAAAGCCTTGCTGTTTCATAAATTTGAACAACTTGGCCTGTGTCTTGGCGTACTTCCACCCAGCTCTTCTTAAATACATATCCGAGCCAGCTCTCATATGGAGCAGCGGCTCTTGAATGTTATAGCCCTGATACCCTGCCATCAGCATCCTTAGCCAAAGGTAATAGTCCTCCAGTAAGTAGAAATCTTGATAGGAGCCAACTGCTTCGACTGCGGACTTCTTATACATCACACAGGGGTGATTAAACGGATTACGCTTCTTTGCAAACTCTACGATTTCTGCATTCGTCTCCGGCAGCACTCGCCTCGTATCAACGGTGTTCGGATCAGTGGTAAACTCCTCCACGATGCCGGAGCAAATGCTCACCTCCGAATGTGTGTTAAACACAGCAATCTGTTTTTCACAGCGATCCGGGTACGCAATGTCATCACTGTCCATCCGGGCAACCAGTTCATTTTTGCAATGCTTGATGCCTTCATTGAGTGCGTTGCCAAGTCCACCGTTCTTCGCGAGGCGGACAACATTCAGAGATTCACCCATCTCTTGCTGCTTTGTAGCAATCACGCTATCTAGCTGTTCGTTCAGCGGACCATCACATACCAGCACGAAATCATTTGTGGAGAGCGTCTGCGCTTGGATGCTCTCTATCGACTGCTTCAGATATTCTGGCTTTTCCTTGTGATAAACCGACATAAGAACGGAGTATTCTCTGTATTCCACAACACTCATAGTCCCTCTCCGCATATCAAAGATTACAGCCCAGACTCATCTCAAAGAGTCTGAGCCGTTTATTCCTTATAAAGCTCTACTAATCGTCCTCAGCAGTGTGATCTACACACTGCTGCCATGTCTTGTACCGCTACAATAAACGATGCTACGGAGAATTCACGCTATGGTAACCTCTGTCTTTAGTCCCGATGGCACTATCACACGTTACGGTAGCTCCCGTCTTTAGTCCTGACAGCACTAACACTCGTTACGGTAAGTCATGTGCTTATTTCTGATTCCACCCATCTACGCTACGGTAGCCCCTGCCTTTATTCCAGGTTCCACTCTTTCATGCTACGGTAACTCCCCTGCTTCTGCCGGATTACTCCACACGAATGAGTATCTCCGTGAGCATAAGATTCTCACATCCGCCTTGTTATCTCCAAGGCCGGGATGAAATCGCAGATGATGTTATCATCGTCAAGCCCTGAAACCGCTATGTGAAATTCACCGCAGTGTCGGTAATATCATCACAGTGCCATCCGGCATAAACCCACGAGCTACGGTCACATCCACAAAAGGGCTCTTTCGGGGCGTAAGAGCCTCGAATTGACCTCGTTTTGCCCTCGCTCGCGCCCATGCTCTCGGCATTTTGCACTACTAAATGCAGTATTTCGGCCTCATACAGGGCAATCTACCGACTTCCCAGCTTGACGCTACTGTAAGAGCCGCATTTATGCCTGACTCCACTTTGGATTTACTTCCAACTTTTGACAGTGAGAAATGTACAAAACCGTCGCTATTTAGTGGTTTTCTCCGCTCATTGCAGTGGTTTGACCCTCGGAAATCCCCTCGGTACTTTCAGGCATAAACAGAATCTTCACTGTCGCAAACATAATCTTGAGATCCTCGACAATGCTGGGATGTGCTATGTACATCAAGTCCATAACCAGCTTGTCGTAGGGGGTCGTGTTGTACTTGCCGTAAATCTGCGCGTAGCCGGTCAGACCAGCTTTTGCCTGCAGGCGCAGGGAGAATTCCGGCATTTCCTCGCAGTACTGGGCGGCAATTTCGGGGCGTTCGGGGCGGGGACCGACAATGCTCAATTCCCCTCGCAATATATTGAGGAGCTGCGGCAACTCATCAATGCGGCAGGCACGAATCACCTTACCGACAGGCGTGATGCGGTCATCATGGTCGCCGCTGGACAAACGGGCTACGCCGTCCTTTTCCGCATCTACGCGCATACTGCGGAATTTCAGGATGCCGAACTCCTTGCCATCCTTGGTCAAGCGAATCTGCTTATAAAACACCGGACCATGATCGGTCGCCTTGATGGCAATCGCCGTGACAAGGAAAATCGGGCTGAGAACGACCAGCGCAACAGCAGAAATCACGATGTCAAGCAGACGCTTAATGAACAAATACTCCGGTTGCGGATGGTAACGCCCCACCTTCAGCATAGGCAGGTGGAACATGTGCATCGGATACGCGCCAGACATAATGGTGTCGCCAATGCGGGGGATAACGAAGGTTCCGATATTGTTTTCCACGCAGTACTTCAGAATTACATTGCGGTCATGGCTATGTATGCCGCTCATAAACACCGTGCTGACGCCGTCCAGCATGGCAAGGTTCGCAATGCATTCATCTGCCGTGGCGGTAAGCACAACCTTGTACTTATCGTCCAGCCCATACTTGCCAATCAGTTTTTCCATACCTTGGCGGATGTCGTAAATCACAGCCGTTGCCTGCGGCGGGAAAATCTTGAAATACGCGTGGTGCGCGTTATATGCCCAGACGGCTGCCAAAATCACCTGCCCGATCAGCGCCGCAACGCCCGGCAAAATGTTGGGCAGGTGCTTGCTCAGTAGCCAAATCACGATGTACATAATGAAATCGCTGACCGCTACTGCCAAGAACTGTGCGTAGACGATCTCGGAAATGCGCTGCATGGACATCAACAAGGCATCGTATACGCGCCCAAAGATGATGAACAGCACAAAGAACAGCGCCACCATCAAATAATCGCCCTTTGCATAAAATGGCGACGCAATGTGCTTTGCATAGTACAAATACCAGCACAGTGCAAACGGAACAGTCATCAAAACCGCATCCAGTGCTTTTATGATCCGCAAAATCAAATCGTGCTTAAACCTTGTCATGATTTCTCCTTAAACCTTACCCTACTTTTTCTGCCAGTTCCTCGCCCAACAGCTTTCGCAACTTATCTATTTTGTCTGCATTCAGCTTCGGTGACTGCTTGCGCAGCAGTACCTTTTGCTCATAGAGCCAGCGCCCCAGCCAGATACCGTCATCTGTTTTGTATTTAGCAGGAATCAATAGGTTGCCATGTTCCTGCAGATAATCCTGTGCCTGTTCATACCGATGCTGCCACGGATCCGGCTTTTCCCATTGCATACCGATAGCGTCCAGCAGCGCTACGCGCTGCGGCGTGAGCTTGCAGTTGCTCTTGCCCGGATTGTTGCGTGCATACTGCTGGCGCGCCACCCACTTGCCGAGGGCAATGCCATCCGCCGTGGTATAGGCGATGGGGACATTCAAACTTCCGTATTCCTCAAAATACCGCTTGGCTGCCGCATAAGCTTCACTCCACTGGAAGTCATAATTATTCTGTTTCCACCGGATTCCGATGTCTTCCAGCCGCGCGGCTTTTTCCTGTTGCAGCGTGCCATTTGCATAGGTTTGCTTCTGATTTCTTACCCAAACACCCAGACGCAAGCCGTTTTTGGTTGTGTAGGACACAGGCATGACCAGATTGCCGTGTTCGGCGTAATATTGGGCAGCTGCTGCAAAGCCGCGCTCCCACTTTTCGCTGAAGGCGTCCCACACCATGCCGATGTTTTCGAGTTCCTCTATCTTGTCATCGTCGAGTTTTCCCGCAGCCTTTTCGGCGCGTCGGTTGCACACCCAGGTTCCCAAGAGGAAGCCATCATCCGTCACCCAGCCCACGGGCACCAGCAGGTCACCGTGTTTGGCATAATACTGCTCTGCCGCCGCCAGCCCACGCGTCCACGCAAGGTCGTTGTAACTATCCCAGCGCATACCGATACTGTCCAGTCGCTCGATTTGCTGCTCGGTCAGGCTGCCCGTGCATTTGCCGCTGCGAATCTGCCGCTGCATTTGCAGCCATGCGCCAAGGCTCAGCCCCATCGGCGTTTTGTACCGTCTGGGGATGTCCAGATTGCCGTTTTCGGCGTAGTAGATGCTTGCCTCGGAGAAGTAATGATCCCACGTTGAGGACAGGCTGCTTTGCAGCTGCTCAAACAGAACGCGGCAGTCATGCACCTGCTCCACGACCTCAAAGTGGTCGGTGACAACCTTGTCGCCCTCGCCGTTGGCGTACAGACGCTGCACGGCGGCGGTCATTTCGTCCTGCAAGCCGCTGATGCTGGACAGTCCCTCGAAGTTGTTGACCACATCCAAAATCAGCGGTGTGGCACTGTCCCCTGCCGTCAGGGCGCGCCCGATCTGCTGCTTGTAGATGATGGGTGAAACGGTCGGGCGGAACAGAATCACACCCGAAATGCCCGCAACGTGTACGCCCTCGTTGAGCATATCAATGCAGAACAGCAGCTTGAGGTGGTCGCTGCTGTCCGCCTTAAAGTCAGCAAAGGCTTTGTCGGTGGATGGGTCCTCGGACAACGCCCGATAAACCGTCGGCGCGGGGTCAATGGCGGCAAACCACTGCGGCACATGGGAAATCATCTCGTCCATGTGTTCCTTGCCGGAGCAGAACACGATGTACTTGCCGCTTTTGTTGGTGATGTGGCGGGCAAAGACCTTGTCCAGTCCCTCCGCCTGCCCTAGGGCGCGCTTTAGGGCGTCCAGATATTTCTGGTTCACGTCCTGAATGCCGGGGCTGCGCAGATTATTCACACGATTTTGATACCGCGCTAAATCTTGCTGATACTTGAACACGGTGGTTACATACTTCGGGGCAGGCAAAATACCCCGGACGATGGCTTCGCCCAGGGACATTTCGGAAGCAACATGACCGCCAAACAATTCCTCGGCCATATCGCGGTTATTATCGAGGTAGCGTACATTGGTGGCGGTCAAACCCAGCAGTTTTGCACGTGGGCAGAGAGCCAACAGCCTTTGCGTGCTCTCACCCCAAAATTCCGCACCAATTCGATGAAACTCATCCAGTATAATGTAGGTGGGGTTCTGTTCTGCTATCTGGTTAAGCTGCTCCGGTGTACTGCACATCAGCTTGGCATACGTATAAAATCGTACATTTTGAAGTGGGAAGTCCTGGTCTTGCCGCAGTAAGCTCTCCCGCTGTGTCTTGAAGATGTACTCACTAGGTGACAGCCAGATAATCACCTCATGGGGGTGGTCCTCAATGAGCTGGAACGCGATATAGCTCTTACCCGTACCTGTGGGGTGAACAATAGCAGCTTTGCTGTACTTATCCATCATCTCGCACGCGGCCACGTAAGCATTCGCATTATGCTCATACAGATCCAGCGCCATATTGCCCACCTCACTTCCTCTCAAGGTGTCTTCCATTTTTATAATGGAAAACTCATACCATAAAACAGCGAAGATATGTGGTTATGCTGCCGTTGCCCCTTTGACTGACCATCAATTACTGGAAAATGCGGTTTATCTCATTCTGCTTCCACTCCCAACAGGTATGCACATAACGCTTTAATGTAATGTCAGAGCTGGCATGCCCCAACAGCTCACTCAACGTTTTTATGTTGCAACCTGCTTGCAGGCAGGTCGTTGCAAAAGTATGTCTCAGAGCATGCGGATTCACTTCCGTGACGCCAGCACTTTTTAAATAGCAGCGCAAGCTTTTCCGGTAGCAACGAGGCTCAACAGGTTTGGATTCATTGCCCGACAAAAACCAGACTTTGCAGCTTTCTTTCTGCTGCAACTGCTTCAGCATACCCAAAATGCCGTGAGGAATCGGGATTTTTCTCTCGGAGCTTCGCGTTTTTGGCGACTGAATGACAACCCTCGTTTGGCCTGCGCCTACATAAATTCGTTTTACTGTCCGTTCAATGGATAAAATGCCATGTTCTAAATCAAAGTTAGCCCACTGTAGACCACAGACTTCACCTATGCGCAGTCCCATCTGCATCATGAGCAGTGCACCAAGTTTCCGAGTAGTTGGGGCAAATTCAACATAGCTCTGCAAGCATTGCTGTTCAGATTTGCTGAGCGTAGCAGGCGTAGCCATAGATGGTTTTGCCATCTTAACATCAATCTCAAGTGACCGCATAAGGTGCAAGTGTGCTGCATATCGGCAAATGCGGCGTACAAGCACAAGACATTCGCGCGCCATAGTAGCCCCTAATGCTTTGTGGCTGTTGTCTGTTGGCGTGATAATCTCAAGCAATGACCTTTCTAAGGTATATTCATCCAACTCTTGCACACGATAGTCGCCAAGTACAGGAAGAATGTAATGCTCCAAAGTATACTGATAGTGTGTAATTGTCGACGCTTTGACCCCTAAAGAAATGGAGCCTTCCCAATTATGAGAAAGCTCCTGAAATGTTGGATTCTGTTCCGACAATGCGCAGGCTCGAACCTCGGCCTTGCGGATTGTCATTTTCTTTTTTACTTCTGTGTAGGTATGGCCATATATATATCCCCAAATCGCTGTCCGATCAGGCTTTCGGCCCTTGATATACCGACCCTCCCAACGACCATCTTTACGTTTACGAATGTTCTCTCCTCGTCTTGGCATATGAAACTCCCTTCTGATTATAGCTGTGATTTCTTAACAAGTATCACATATTGCTTGCTTTGCCGACAAAAAAATCCCGTATATCTGGTGAAATCAACAATTTCAAATCCAGTATAATTTAATATTACATGATTTGTTGAAAAATGTTGGCTTATGTGGTATTATACTATAAATAGTCTGTATATAAATAAAAAGCGAGGTATCCTCCATTATAAAAATGGAGGATACCTCGTTATAATTTTAATTGGCAGTTTTATCACGGCCTGGCAAAAGACACCGTCAATCTGTCCATCGCCTGCTCATAAGTGTGTCCGCGCTCACAGCAAAATAAGTTTTGACACTTTGCTTTAAGTGTACGTCAATGTCTGCGGCAGAATCTTTTCTAATCCGTTGGCTTCATTATACGATGGCATCCGCATAGAAGTGCCCCCGATCCAGACGTGAAAACTCCATCCTATGAATGTACCCGCTATCCATGTGGCGGAGCTCTGTCGGATCATCCACCCTCGGTGCATCCGTAATCGGTACTCGCCCCTCCGCGATCATCTGGCCCAGCGCATCCAACCACTCGTGCTCAAAGTGCCTGATACAGTAGCTCTGAAATGATCCGATTTCGTCCAGCTCTGTGCAGAACGGATTTACATATTCATCTATTTCATTGGGATTTTCCGGTCGAGCCATACGGACAACCGGTCCCCTATCATGCGAAAAGCACTCCAATTCCTCGCCCCCTCGTCTTCTATCAGCCTCTTTGCTGTGTCATCTTTTGCACACTATGAGAAAATAAACTTCTCATTTCAATGCAAACCTCTTGACAGGTTATTTTCCCATTGATATAATAAATGCGAAATCTGTTTTCCCATTTCAATTCTAACGACGCTCTTAGCTCTTGTCAATAACACATTTAGAGCAAACGTCCAGGGAAAACATCATCTAGGGAAAGGAGCACTAGCAATGAACTTCGGGGAAAAACTAAAAGACCTCCGCACACAGAAGGGGTGGTCTCAGGAGGAACTTGCGAAACAGATGGGCGTAACCCGCCGTACCATTGGCGGTTATGAGGCCGGTACCACCTATCCCCGCACTCGCGATATGTATGCAAAGCTGGCCGAGCTGCTTGAAACGGACGTCAATTATCTGATGACCGAAAATGAGGAGTTCATGACCGAGGTAGGCTCCTTCTATGGGCGGCGCGGTCAGGCTCAGGCCAGCGAGATTCTCTGCCAGACTCGTGAGCTATTCGCCGGCGGTTCTCTTTCGGAGGAAGATCAGAAGGCGTTTGCCATTGAAATGCAGCGGATTTTTATGGATTCCAAGAAGGTGGCACGTGAAAAGTTCACGCCGAAGAAATACCGGAAGAATGCCGAAGATGACGGCACCTGATCTTCTGCCAGAAAGTTGGTGAAAGAATGACACAACTTCAAACCTTTGACGATACTCAAAAATTGATTCAGAAATATGGTACCCGTGACCCTTTTGAATTGATCGATGCGCTGCCCAACACAAAGCTCTGGCCTGCCAGATCACTCGATGCGGATGGTCTGCGTGGCTTCGCTACGATTGTAAATCGTGTTCGATACATAGCCGTTAATCCTCACCTTCCCTACGAAGAGCAGCGTGTCATTGCCGGTCATGAACTTGGGCATATATTTGAACACTCAAACCACCTGCGGTGTCAGGCCATGCAGGATTTCGACATTTACCAGGCCACCGGCAGACTGGAAAGAGAGGCCAATTTCTTCGCCGCTGATCTGTTACTGGATGATGAGGAAGTGCTGGATCTGATTCACTCCGGCAACACCGACTTTTTCAGCGTTGCCAAAGAGCTCTGCATTCCAGCGCCTTTTTTTGCGTTTAAGATGTACAGCCTGATTCGCCGCGGTGAGCACCTCCAACTGCCCGTTGATATCGACAACCGCTTTCTGCGGGCTAAGCACTAAGGATCGGAGGTGACCCACATGGCGATACCCAAACGAAACAAGATCGAGCGTGTCTATGTAAAGGTCGCCTCGGAGTTTGATTCAACCGACTATATGCAGCCAACATCTATCACTTGGGCGGACGGAAGGACATTCCCTATCGAAACTGTCCGGGACTTCCGGCCGGCTGGAACCGCAGACAACGACTGCAACGGAGACTGTTTCACTGTCCTGATCCAAGGGCAGGAGAAGCACCTGTTCTTTGAACACATCGACCCTCGCTTCACCGGACGGCTTGGCCGCTGGTATGTGGAGCGGACGGCACAATAAGCTCATCCAACGAAAGGGGGTTATCAATGACCATCTTTGAGAAACTGAGTACACTCGCCGAGATTACCGACCAAGATGAAATGATTAAAGCCTGCAAGATCATTCCAGACGAGGAACTTCGTCTGGCGCTGGTAGTTCTTGCTCTGGCCTATAACAAGAACGAGCAAGCTAACTGCGAGATTTTCCATCGGCAAACGCAGGGAATCGATTCTCTTAAGGGAAAAATCAAGGAACTTAAAAAAGCAAGCAAATGACATTGCGAAGTTCACCACAGAAAGGGAGCGACACAGCATGGCGCAGCGCACGTATCTGGCAATAGACCTCAAGTCGTATTATGCCTCGGCAGAATGCGCCGCACGGCATCTCGATCCGCTGACCACCAATCTGGTCGTGGCTGATGCCAGCCGCACGGAGAAAACCATCTGCTTGGCTGTGTCCCCATCGCTGAAGTCCTACGGCATTCCCGGTCGAGCTCGACTGTTCGAGGTCGTGCAGCGTGTCAAAGAGGTCAACAACGGTCGTTTGCGAGATGCCATCCGGAACAAGACCGCTGTGTACAAAGACGGTGTTCCCTCTCTTTCGGCTGCGTCCTACGATGCCACCGCCCTTGCAGCAGACCCCTCTCTTGAAGTATCCTATCTGGTAGCGCCGCCTCGGATGGCGTACTATGAGAAGATCTCACGGCAGATTTACGGCATCTATCTCAAGTACATTGCCCCGGAGGACATCGTGGTATATTCCATCGATGAGGTATTCATCGACGCCACCGCATACCTTACTCATTATAAAATGTCTGCCCACGACCTTGCCATGACCATGATCCGGGAGGTATTGTACACCACCGGCATCACCGCCACCGCCGGGATCGGCACCAATCTATACCTGGCAAAGCTGGCAATGGACATCACCGCCAAGCACGCCGCACCGGACAAGGACGGTGTCCGCATCGCAGAGCTTGACGAAGAATCCTTCCGGTATCTGCTCTGGGATCATAAGCCTCTCACGGACTTCTGGCAGACTGGCCCCGGCACCGTTCGCAGACTGGAAAAGCATGGCATCCATACGATGGGTGAGCTGGCAAGAGTCAGCATTCACTTTCCTGAGATACTATATAAGGAGTTCGGCATAGACGCTGAGATCCTTATCGACCACGCCTGGGGACTGGAACCCTGCGGGATGAAGGAAATCAACGCCTATCGCCCGGAAACCAACAGCCTGTCCGAGGGGCAAGTACTCTCCTGTCCTTATCCTTATGATAAGGCTCGAATCATCGTCCAAGAGATGACCGACAGTCTGGTATTCCAGCTCACGGACAAGGGACTGGTCACGGACAGCCTGACACTGGACATCGGCTACGACCGGGAGAACTGCGACAAGGGCATCTATCACGGTCCTGTCCACATCGATCACTACGGTCGCACTGTCCCGAAGGGTGCCCACGGCAGTACACGGCTGGACAACCCGACGAATCTCAGCAGCCAACTGATGGCCGCTACCACAGAGCTGTTCGACCGCATTGCCAATAAAAATCTAACTGTGCGTAGAATAACAATCGCTGCAAACCGTGTGGTCAATGATCAGGGCATCTTGCAAGTGGATTTGTTCACCGACACCAGCAAACTGGAACGGGAGAAATCCCTGCAGGCGACCATGCTCGGTATCAAGAAGAAGTTCGGAAAAAACGCTGTTCTGAAGGGCACCAACTATCTGGAAGGCGCCACTATGCGAGAACGGAACGGTCAGATCGGCGGCCACAAGGCCAAATAATGCACCAAGGAGGATTCTATGGCAGACTTCAAGAATACCAAAGAGGGGCGAAACGTCGCCCAGAAGTATGCGGACATCCTCCATCTCAGCCGTCCCGAACCTCCAGTAAAGCATCCCCGGATGGCACTCTCAAACCGGGCAAAGATATTCAGCCCTTTTGCTGCGCTGCGTGGCTTCGATGATGAAATTTCCAGCGAGGGAGCCAGCAAGCTGCTGGTGAAGAAAGTCGAACTTTCCGATGAGGAGAAGAGCACTCTCTCAGACAAGCTCCTGCAGGTCAAAAAAGGTATGAAGATCGTAGTGCGGTACTTTATGAAGGCCGCAGAAAATACCGGCAAGTACATAAGTCTGACTGGCACAGTTGTTACGATCGACGCAGTTTATCGAGAACTGAAAGTCATGCAGGACAGTGATAGAAAAGCTGTGGGCATTGAGAAAGAGCTGCCGGTCATCATTCCCTTCGATGACATTGCTGATCTTGCCGGTGAGGACATCACTAGTATTGAGGACTACCTTGGGATAGAAAAGTATCCTGATGAAACATAAGACTATGATAAAACACAGATTGGAAGTGCAAAATGTCGTGAACTACTATTTCTGCGATGTCTGCCATTACTGCTTTGAGGCAGAGTCGCTGCCCGGATTGCGGGAAGCATGAATATAAGGGGATGCCTTCCCCACGCCTTGCTACGGAGGAAGAAATGTTCCAGTTCTCACTCAAATATTTCTCTGGTGCCATCAACGAAGTCAAAATAGCCATCGTTCCAGAGAACAATACAGTTGTACTTGGCGGATTGGGAACTCTTGTATTTTATTCCTGCTATACCGAGATCCCGGCAGCAATTCGCCACATAATTGGGGAGCATATATTCTCTCACAACTCCCCTTGTTGTTCTCGCCTGTCGGCGCAGATGCTCCAGAAAGGCGCATCTTCCCTTTATTTTCTCAGACAAATCCAGGATTTCGACATGCTGGGTAGGATGAAGGCCCACAACTTGAACCCTAGGCTTTTTGCTGCCACAATGCTTGGTGATTTCCTTAATCGCGCCCTCTTTGGTATCCGCTATATAATAGTAACTTCTGCCAATGTCATTGTACCGGCCCTGAGAAGTAACATTGGTCGGCGCTTTCATCATTTCATCATCGTTGTAATAGTCGCATCCGTCTTCGATCCTGCGGGCATGATAATATACGTCCTGATCCAGGGCAACTCGGTCAGTCCAGGCCTCTATTCTGTCGTGTATCATTCTGCCAACAGGATCCTGACAGGCAAAAGATACATTCTCGAACAATTTGCTTTCAAAAGCAATCAGCGCATCCTGAGAAATGTCCTCAAAAACCTGCTGGGCGCTTACCGCGACCGATACTTGTTTTGGAGAAATCTTCTGATCAGGGGTTCCTTTGCGATAGAACTCCTTCTTTCTCACATCGTAAAGGACATCCTTCGATGTTGCCAGATTTGCCGCAGCACCTTTAGAAAGTTCCTCGAATACGGACTTGCTTCCTTTAGGTAGATCCTCTTTTTTGGGGTTTGAAATAAGTTTGATAATCGTCAGGTTCTGTGCAGGGACAGCAGATTCATGCTGGTCTATTGACTTGCCCGCAAAATCCCAGTGCCTGGCGAAATCAACTATGTAGTCACGGACACTTTGCTGATTTATTACTCCATCACGGCCATAGGCATCCAGCATGGCTTGAAGTCTCTTCACTTCGGGTGAATCACCGACAAGTCTTACCATAGAAAAGATTTCAGCCAAACGCTCTTTCCCAAAGTAATTATTATAAAATGCTTCTGTCGTATTTACTACGTCGGCCATTATCCCTGTATAATCCATTAGAGGCAATTTCTTTAGTTTATATTGCAATGTGTCAGTAGCAGCGGTGAGGGAATTTGGTATCGAGCTGTCTGCTGCTTGAGCAAGGGGGTTCGACATGGCCGACAGGGATGTCATTGCATCGTTAACAGTATCCGGTAACGTTGGATCCACCATCTGATCCAGTGTTTCCTTCATGGATGACAGGGCTGCCACAGCACCAGAAGTTTCCGCGTCAAGCGACGCATCATTTTGATTTTTGTCTTTGCTCACTGCTTTTCGCCCCTTTGTGTTTTCTCTCTATTTCTTATGCTTCCAATGTTTTAGAGTTCGTTGTTGATGTCCGCTTCTATCTGCTGAGTTTTGCTATAATAGCTTTCAAGAAGGCTTTTATGTGCCCACCTTGCAATCAAAGCCATAATCTCAAATCCAAATAGAGTTATTATACACAATAGCCCATTGTGGTACACAACAATCGCAACCAGCATTCCCACAAAACCGGTTATTGCAAAGTTCAGCATAGTAGAACGAAGGATTCGAATCCGGGATAATGAGACTGCTGCAAACGAGCCCTGCTTAACCTTATCCCATACGGTGATGCTAGTATTTGCCTCAATCGGATAGTCTCCTTTTATCTTTTCCTTCGTTTTCTTCGTCAACTGATCTGCCACTCGGTCTACCAAAAGTCCTAGGACATAACATGCACCAAGCATGAATATGGACGTGAGTAAATTTTGGATACAGTAATCAAAAATGGCAATTGCTGGAGTGCCCAGAATCAGCAAAATGAGCAGGCCTAACCAGATCAACGTCTCCATGCCAATTATAATGTATTCGACATATAGTTTTGTTGTTTGCATATTCCATTCAACTCACTTTGAATATACCTTTGCCGAAATCCAAACCCCTACCGCAGCGCCCAACGTATTGAATAATACGTCATTTACATCTGCCATGCCTCGCCCGGTCAAATACTGGAGTACCTCACAGGACACAGACAAAGCAAGACCAACTGCAACTACCTTCTTGCCTTCTCGCTTCCACTGCCAGCTTGTTACCCCATACGGTACATAAAGGACCAAGTTCAGCAAGTTGCCCGCCCATACAACCACATTCGGCCTCAGCTTCAGTCTGAGTCGGATGCACTCGTTATACCCCGGTGCCCGGCGCAGGAGTGTGATATAGAGGATCAGAAAGACGCAATATATGGGCGGGAGCCATTGCTTACCTTTGCAGTTGTGCCATGCAATCGTACCCAGCAGTGCCAAGAGAATGATTTCTAAGAGCGACAAGTTTGCAGATGTGGCGTAGTGGTTCTGGCTCAGCAGTTCTCTCAAACTCCGTAACCCCGGCTCTTGATGGTTTCCACAACTTCATCTACATACTTCTGGCAGGTGTCGTGGTCAGGAGCTTCCACCATAACGCGGACGACCGGCTCGGTGCCGGACTCCCGCACAAGAATACGCCCTGTATCGCCCAGAGCCTCTGCCACTTTATTCACAGCTTCCTGCACGGCCTCATCAGCCTGAGCAGCCTTCTTGTCCGTTACTTTCACGTTTTCCAGCACCTGAGGATAAATCTTCAGCGGCTCTGCCAGCTTGCTCATGGGCATCTTCTTTGCCAGCATGACTTCCATCATCTTCAGACTGGTCAAGATGCCGTCACCGGTGCTGGCGTACTTGCTGAAGATGATGTGACCACTCTGCTCACCGCCGATGCGGCAGCCGTTTCTAGCCATGTATTCATAGACATACTTGTCGCCCACACCGGTCTTGGCGTAGCCGATGCCCTTCTCGTCAAATGCCTTGTACAGACCGAAGTTGGACATGACCGTGGTCACGACAGTATTGGTCAGCAGCTTGCCGCGTTCCTTCATGTAGCAGCCGTAGATGTACAGGATATGGTCACCGGTGATGACATTGCCCTTCTCGTCCACACACAGGCAACGGTCAGCATCGCCGTCATAGGCAAAACCGATGTCCAGCCCCTTCTCTACCACGAACTTCTGCAGACCCTCGATGTGGGTAGAGCCCGCATTGTTGTTGATGTTCAGACCGTTGGGCTGTGCATTGATGACATAGGTATCAGCTCCCAGAGCATCGAACACAGATTTAGCGGTGTTCCAGGAACTGCCGTTGGCGCAGCCCAGACCAACCTTGACACCCTTGAAGGAGTAGATACCGAGGCTGATCAGGTAGCCCATGTAGCGGTTGCGGCCTGCAACGTAGTCCACAGTACAACCGATATGCTCACGGTGAGCGAAAGGCAGCTCCGGCCAGTCCTTATCGAACACATGAAGCTTGCCGTCAATGTAATCCTCGACTAACAGCAAGATCTCCTCTGGCATCTTTTCGCCGTAGCAGTCGATCAGCTTGATGCCGTTATCGTAGTAGGGGTTGTGGCTGGCAGAGATCATGATACCGCAATCAAAGTCATCCACACGAGCGACATAAGCCACAGACGGCGTGGTAGTGACGTGCAGCAAATAGGCGTCTGCGCCGGAGGCGGTCAGGCCTGCGACCAGACTATACTCGAACATATAAGAGCTGCGGCGGGTGTCCTTGCCGATTACAATGCGCGCAGGCTCGTTGTTGCCGTTGCGCTCACGCAAAGCGTTGTAATACCACCCAGAAAACGGCCAACCTTGTAGGCGTGGTATGCAGTCAGAGTAATTCCAGCTTCTCCACGGAAGCCATCGGTTCCAAAATACTTTCCCATTATAGCTTTTCCTCATCCAAAGAGTGAATTGACGAATAGAAATGTGCCTTTAGCCGGATAATTATCCGTTGTCTGCTGCTCACCACGGAGAGGCAACACACTTGAGCAGCACAGCCATGTGGCTGAACACATGGCTGCGATAAGTATTAGTCTCTGCGGAACAGGTCACGGGTATAGACCTTGTCCTGCACATCATCCAAGCAGCTATCATAGCGGTTAGCAATGATAGCCTGACTACGTTTCTTAAACTCCTCAAGGTCATTCACAACTTCGCTGCCGAAGAAGGTGCTGCCATTCTCCAGCGTCGGCTCGAAGATGATGACCGTTGCACCCTTGGCCTTGATGCGCTTCATGACACCCTGAATGGAACTCTGGCGGAAATTGTCGGAGTTAGACTTCATAGTCAGGCGGTATACGCCAATTACACAAGGCTTCTCCTGTGCCTTATCATACTCATTATCCTCGCCATATCCGTAGTAGTCCGCCATCTGAAGCACACGGTCGGCAATAAAATCTTTACGAGTGCGGTTGGATTCTACGATTGCTTCGATGAGGTTTTCCGGGACATCAGCATAGTTGGCCAGGAGTTGCTTGGTATCTTTGGGCAGGCAGTAGCCGCCATAGCCAAAAGAGGGATTATTGTACTGGTCACCAATGCGCGGGTCAAGGCAAACGCCCTTGATAATCTGCTGAGTGTTCAATCCCTTCATCTCAGCATAGGTATCTAGTTCGTTGAAGTAAGACACGCGCAATGCCAGATAAGTATTGGCAAACAGTTTGACTGCTTCGGCCTCAGTGAAGCCCATGAACAGGGTGTCAATGTTCTCCTTGATGGCGCCTTCCTGAAGCAGACCCGCAAACTCATGTGCAGCTTTCACTAGACGCTCATCGTTCAAATCCGTACCGACAATGATGCGGCTCGGGTAAAGGTTGTCATACAAGGCCTTAGACTCACGCAGGAACTCCGGGCTGAAGATGATATTTTTGGTGTTAAACTTCTCGCGCACAGAGGCAGTGTACCCTACCGGAATCGTAGACTTGATGACCATGATAGCACTCGGATTATACTGGAGAACCAGCTTAATCACAGCCTCGACCGCCGAGGTGTCAAAGAAGTTCTTCTTACTGTCATAGTTGGTAGGTGCTGCAATAACAACGAAATCCGCATCTTTATAGGCAACTTCAGCGTCCAGCGTTGCTGTCAGATTCAGATTCTTTTCTGCCAAATACTTTTCAATGTACTCATCTTGAATCGGAGACTTCTTGTGATTAATGAGGTCAACTTTTTCCGGAATAATGTCCACTGCCATGACCTCGTGGTGCTGTGACAGCAGCGTGGCAATGGACAAACCGACATAACCGGTACCTGCAACTGCAATTTTCATTTGTTCTTCCTCCTAATCAATATTTTCTCCACACCATCTTATTAACTACATTTACATACCCCTGAATGATGCGAACCACCTTCATGGACACGGTCTCGTCCACATAGTCAGGACAAGGTTTACCCAGAACGCCCTTCTGCTTCATTTCGATAGCCATATCGGTGGCGTTAAGCAGCTCCCGGGTAGTAATGCCGGCCAGAATGAAGTCACCCGCTTCCAGTGCCTCGGGGCGCTCGGTGGAGGTGCGGATGCACACGGCGGCAATGGGATGACCAATAGACAGATAAAAGCTGCTCTCCTCGGGCAGCGTACCGGAGTCGGAGACTATGGCAAGGGCATTCATTTGCAGCTTGTTGTAGTCGTTGAATCCCAGCGGCTCGTTGACACGGACACGAGGGTCCAGCTGGAAGCCACTCTTTTCCAGACGGTGCTTGCTTCTGGGATGGCAGGAGTACAGGATGGGCATATCGTACTTCTCTGCCAGTGCGTTGATAGCAGTAAACAGACTCAGGAAGTTCTTTTCAGAATCGATGTTCTCCTCACGGTGGGCGGACAGCAGAATATACTTATCCTTCTCCAGTCCCAGACGCTCCAGCACATCGCTTTTCTGAATCTTCTCCAGATTCATGTGCAGCACCTCTGCCATAGGAGAACCTGTCTGGTAGGTACGCTCCTTGGGCAGACCCGTATCCGCCAGGTACTTCCGGGCGAATTCGGAATAGCACATATTCACGTCGGAGATCACATCCACGATACGGCGATTGGTCTCCTCGGGCAGGCACTCGTCCTTGCAGCGGTTGCCTGCCTCCATGTGAAACAGCGGGATGTGCAGTCGTTTTGCACTGATGGCAGAAAGGCAGGAGTTGGTATCGCCCAGCACCAGATAGCCCTCCGGCTGCAATTCAGAGAGAATTTCATAGCTGCGACCCAGAATGTTTCCGCAGGTCACACCTAGATTCTCGCCAACCACAGGAACCAAAATGTCCGGGCCATACTCCCCGAAGGTGTTTTTCAGCTCGAAATCCTCCCAGAACACGGTGGAGAGGTTTCTGTCCCAGTTCTGATTGTAATAGACCACGCAGCAGTCAAAATATTCCCGGCAGCGCTTGATAACCGCAGCCAGTCGGATGATTTCCGGACGGGTGCCGCAGCCCATCATGACCTTGGTACGCCCGTCGTTTTTCCATTTAAAATTGTGTTCCATAAAAATCCCCTAACGTCAACCAGTATCTTCTCTTACACCGGCTCGAAGAAAGTGTCCGGGTGGTTCGGGTTGAAAATTTCGTTGCAGGTCATCACCGTCACCAGATTCTCCGTTTCCGACAGGTTGATAATGTTGTGCGTCCAGCCGGGAATCATGTGAACAGCCTCGATTTTATCACCGGAAACTTCAAACTCTACCGTTTCGCCAGTGTTGATGTTTCGCTCCTGAATCAAACCGTGACCAGCGACCACAATGAACAGCTCCCACTTGGAGTTGTGCCAGTGCTGCCCCTTGGTGATGCCGGGCTTACTGATGTTGATGCTCACCTGCCCGCAATCGGCGGTGTGTACCAGCTCGGTAAAGGAACCACGGTTGTCCACGTTCATCTTAAGGGCGTACTTAAATTTGTCGGTGGGCAGATAGGTCAAGTACAGGGAATACAGTTTCTTGGCAAAGGAGCCGTCGGGCATCTTGGGCATCATAAGCGTACTCGGCTGCGCCTTGAACTCCTGCAGCAGATCTACGATCTCTCCCAATGTGACCTTGTGGGTCACGGGGACACAGCAGTAACGACCATCTGCATTCAGAACCGTTTCCACGCCGTCGAATTCACAGTGCTGCTCCTTGCCTTCCAGCAGGTTAAACATACCTTCTACGAGATCGTCGATGTACAACAGCTCCAGCTCAGTGCTGCGGTCGTTGACGGTGAAGGGTTCATCGTTGGCAACCGCCCAGCAGAAGGTGCTGACAGCACTGTTGTACTTAGGGCGGCTGTGACCCATCAGGTTGACAAAACGGTAAACCGCAACCTTAGCCCCAGTCTCCTGAGAATACTGGAAGAACAACTCCTCGCCCGCCTTTTTGCTCCGACCATACTCGCTGTTGCCGAAACGACCAGCCAGCGTAGCTTGAATGGAGGAGGACAGCATGATGGTGGCCTTGTTGTTATGCTTTTTCAGGCAGTTCAACAGGTCGGATGCAAAGCCGAAGTTGCCCTTCATGAAATCTTCCGGGTTCTCCGGGCGATTCACGCCTGCCAGATTGAACACGAAGTCCGCTTTCTGGCAGTATTCGTCTAATTCTTCCTGGGTAGAGTTCAGGTCATACTCATAGATTTCTTTAATATCCAGTGCTGGGCGGGTCTTGTTCTTGCCATCCCGGATGTTTTTCAGGTTGTTGCACAGGGCGGTTCCCACCATGCCCTTGGCACCTGTGACTAGAATGTTCATCCTTTCACCTCTTTAATGTACTGCGGTGCAGTCCGGAATATCTGCACCGTCCGGCACGGCTACATGGTTGCAGACGGTAACATTGCTGCCTTTGCGGGTAAGGCTGCCCACAGTCGCACCGGTGCGGATAACGCTGTTGGTATAGATCAAGGCGTAATCTTCTACCGCTGCATCGCAGTGGATCTCCGTACCGGCATTCAGCAGAACGCCGTCGCCAACGGACGCACCGCTCTGGACACAGGCATTTTGCAATACCACACAACCGCATCCCAACTTGGCGTATGGACTGATATAGGCACTGGGCGCAACAATGTTCGGAAACGCATAGCCAAATGCTTTAGCTTTCTCATACACCTGTGCCCTGAACTGGTTGTTGCCGATGCCCACCACCAGCAGACCGTATTCCTTCCGCAGCTCCGGCAAATCGGCTAGGCCGCCAACCACCGGAATGCCACAGATCTCAGTGTCCACGTCTTGTCCATCATCTACAAAAGCACAGTCGTATTGGATCATCGCCTGTTCCGCCACCATGCGCCCGAAGCCACCAGCACCCACCAGCAGTAGCTTTTCTTTAGACATTGGGGACGCCCTTCAGCTCATTCTGGACGTACTCGGTGGTCAGGATTTTCTTGACGGTGCCTTCCACATCCAGACGGGTAGTGTTGTGGCTGGTGTAGGACTCGTCTGCCATGGTATGTACCTCGCCCTTGACCACGAACTTGTCGTAGTTCAGGTCACGGTTGTCAGCGGCAACACGGAAGTAGTGACCCATATCCTGGCTGCGCAGACGCTCCTCACGGGTCATCAGAGTCTCAAACAGCTTCTCGCCGTGACGGGTGCCGATGATGTTCGTGCCGGTGTCACCGAACAGCTGCTGGACAGCCTTGGCAAGATCGCCGATGGTAGAGGCATCAGCCTTCTGGATGAACAGGTCGCCGGGGTTGGCGTGCTGGAAGGCAAACATAACCAGATCCACAGCCTCGTCCAGGTTCATCAGGAAGCGGGTCATGTTGGGGTCGGTGATGGTGATGGGGTTGCCAGCCTTGATCTGATCAATGAACAGCGGAATGACGGAACCACGGCTGCACATAACATTGCCATAACGGGTGCAGCAGATGGTGGTGCCGCCCCGTTCCGCAGCCACACGGGCGTTGGCATAGATGACGTGCTCCATCATGGCCTTGGAGATGCCCATGGCGTTGATGGGGTAAGCTGCCTTATCAGTGGACAGGCAGACCACCCGCTTGACACCAGCATCAATGGCAGCGTGCAGCACATTGTCCGTGCCCATGATGTTGGTCTGAACCGCCTGCATGGGGAAGAACTCACAGGACGGGACCTGCTTCAAAGCGGCTGCGTGGAAAATGTAATCAACACCGGGCATAGCATCACGAATGGACTGAGGGTTGCGGACATCACCGATGTAGAATTTGACCTTCTTGGCGGTGTCAGGATGCTTGGCCTGAAGCTCGTGACGCATATCATCCTGCTTCTTTTCGTCACGGGAGAAGATGCGGATTTCCTTCAAATCGGAATCCAAGAAGTGCTTCAGAACGGTAGAGCCAAAAGAACCAGTACCACCAGTAATCATAAGGGTTGCGTTATCAAATGCAGACATTTTATTTTCCTCCTTAGAAAAAGACTTTCGTCAATTTTAAGCTAAAACTGAGTAAAATATAGACAACTACACATATAGCTGCTTCAAACATGAGCGATATAACACTACTGATTTCAATCAAATTCATCAAAAGAATTGCAATCACTACCGTAGCAGCAATGACAACAAGTGTTTTTATAATATATTTCCAGTCAAAAACAATCCTGTAATATCTTTTTGTTTTAAGCACTAAGTATATATTATAAAATATATATGAAACCATAGAACTATGCGCCGATGCATCAATTCCGTAAATCGGGATAAAAATGAAATTATACAAACAATTAATTGCAGTTGAGAACAACAATCCTATAAAAATAAACTCTGTTTTTTTTATCAATTCCAATCCCTTACATGTGAACATCGACAATCCATGAAACATCGATGCAAAAACAACCAATTGCATAATATGCGATGCGGATTCATATTCAGGAAACAAATAAATAATAATATATTTTGAATAAACTATGATGGCAAACGTAATCGGTAATATAATCCAAAATGCTGTATCCATCATTTTCTCAAGAATACTGCTACTTTCCTTTTCCCCTTTTAAATCATGTGTCTTATTAAGTTCCGGAGTCATAACAAGTAAAACCATCATTAAAAGATTTGTTATTACTGCATCTACCAATCGATGACCCAGAGCATAATTTCCTACAGCCTCCTCGCCAAGATAATAAAGTAAAAAATATTGATCACAACTTGCAATAATATAACCCAGAACAGAAACACCAATAAGTGGCATCCCGTATCTAAGCGACTTTTTAACTAGGTTTAATGAGAAATAATTTAATGAAATTGACTTTCTCGTATCAAAAATCCCGTACAACGAAATCAAGCCATAACACCCATATACAGCAATAATTGGCCATATATAGGTCACACCATTCAGTTTTTTTTCTGCAGCAACAAGTATAATCAAAGCCAAAGCTGCTGCAATGCACTTCATTTCATTATACTTTTTGGATTTTCCAGTCACCCTATAATAATTGCAAAAAAATTGAAAAAAGCCATTACATCCTATTGATAAAGCAATTAGTTTCCAATTATAGTCAACGAAATAACTAGTTAATGCCATAAAAGCACATGCAATAGCTGTCGCAATGAATGTTGAAAAAACATATGTGGTCACATATTCTCTATCCGAACGCACCTCTTCTGAAGAATACAATCGCAACGATGCATTTTGAAATATTGACAACGTCATTGCATATATTATTTGAATTGTATTTAAGTAAATATTCAGCTTTCCATACTCTCCCGGAGTCAAATATGCTGCATATAGCATTGTCAGGACAAAATTAATTATCATTGGAACAGCAACTCCAGGAATATACTGGATAATTTTTTTTAGCACTGTTAATTCTCCTTCTTATCCATTTAATATGCAACTATTGCACGCGTCCTGTTCCCTTCCTAATATTAAACCGATTTATTATTGTCAGAAAAAACACGGGCATTAAAATTCCGATTAGATTAGAAAGTGCTGTGAGTAAATCTCCACGCAAAAGTAGATATGAATACCCAACTATCACGCCATAAACAAATTGAATATTATCTCTAAATGAGCCTGAGTTGTACCCTCCCCCTTTACGGAATCTACATGCTCTATAATCAACTTTACAACATACTACCGCATATATCAGTGCAAAAAGCATCACCCCAAACACTCCAAAGTTGATATAGCCTTCCGCAATTATCGGCGAAGAAACATTTGTAAAATCACTGCCTTGATAAGCAAGTACAGTACTACCGCTTCCAACAGGTTTTGTCGGCCAAATTGATCGTGGAACCCAAAATAGAAAAGCTCCCAAAAGTTGCCGACCATTAGTTATGCCTTTGGTGTCAACATAAGATAACGTCCTTATAATCATTGTATAGCAATCAAAATCTCCATTTGAGAGTCTATCGCTTACATTCGAACCTTTTAATATTGCCTCAAAGAAGTCACCTAACCCTGATGCTGCAAAACGGAACACATTAATAAGTGCTGCAAAATAAATCACGCCAAAAATCATCAAAACAAAAAGTGTCGATTTATGCTTTAATCTAAACAAATGAACGAGCACAATCCCCATATATATTGATAATATCCACAGTCTTCCGCTATTTGTTGGGAAGTACAAAATCAGCACACATAGTAATAAAACATAAGTACGAACTCCATAACCTCGATTCCTTACTACCGAGTCCTTCCACATTAATAATGCCAATGATGTAACCGTGAACGCTCTGAACATTGTCTTAAAAATCAACGTAAATATTTGACCAGACCCAGCCAATTTAGAATCAAAAGCCTCACGTGATGACACCAAAGAACTTCCAAATTTTGCAATAGAGAAAACAGTTATAAGCAACCCGACATAAAACATAATCTGTTCACTTTTATAGTTGGGTATTTTACTCGTATCAATCATTTTATATCCATCAGCAACATTCCAATCATCTCTGTTTCTAGTCAAAAAGGAGTACACAAATTTATAACAAGAGCACCACAAAATCACTAATGCGTTAGTGGCCAGTAATTGTTCAGTCGTAAAACTTGATTTCCATGGAAATCTTCCGGTTGATACTTGAGCAATCGGTGCATAGAAATAGTGAATTAGCACAAATATCCAGTGCATCATATTTAATGAGTAATTTAGTCCACTTTTATCTAAAACTAAACTCCATACTGCCATAAACTGAATGATGAGAAATGTTAAACCCAACCAAAAATCAATATTTGAAAGAATCACATAAAAACAATTAAAAGACAATAAAACAAATAGAACCGCTACATTTTCTTTTTCACAGTATATTTTATGGTTCAACACATCTTTCACCCCGTCTTTTAATTGTACAGAAAACCGCCTTATAAAAAGCAATAAGAATAACACACGTTAGTGGATACGTCTGTTGAAAAAAGTGATTGCTAAAGAACATTTCCAACACGGCTTGAGCAACATAAACGTAACAAGCAACATCTAATGGATTCTTCGTTTGACAAGCCCTGCTATACACCCATTTAACATAACAGCCTAGTAACATCGAGGAAAATGTTGATCCCCAAAATCCAAAATCCTTAAAATTACATGCTATAAAAGAATAAGTGTTGAATGAAGACATCGGCGTTAGCTGATACAGATTTTCAAAATAGCCATCTAATTGAAGGTAATTGAGAACAGGCTTAAAAAGCCACAATCCGTATGTTCTAGTATCCTGCGTATTCATTACATACTGAAGATTTGTCCAGGGTGTTTCTAAATACATATAGGGCATAAACAAAGCTGTAAGTCCATTCCACTTTACATTCCCATATTTAACATAGTAACTCAATTGACTTTCTGCTGTTTTTGCTCCACGTGCCTGATTAGCAACCGTAAATGCAAATAGAATTATAACTAATCCAATCATACATAATTCCAAAAGTTTTCTTTTTTCCTTTTGGGATTTAATGAAATAAAATTCATAGCATATTACAAAGCACAAACAAGTCGTTAAAATGGTAGATTTAGATACATTATTAATCCATGTCATTATAGTCAAAAACATCAAACACACAAGAAGCCTTTTATTCTCTGACACGATTGCGCAGCACAGCGCAGGAATCGATAAAAGACCCAGTATCGAATAGAAAGGAATTGCGACTCCAAATACTCAAAATAGAATCATCGGTCCAATTCCCAATATTGCTAATAATCCAGCATGGATCTCCATGCTATTAGTTTCCAGTCCTTTTTCCTTACTGGTTATATCTTCCCGCGCATTTGGCGTCATCAGCAATGAAAGTACAAATACCGTTATATTCAACAATGCAATCAGCCATGTTTGCGGTTCAAGATCCTGCATATAATTATCTGAAACATTCTTATAAATCAAGAGTGTAAACGGAGTAATTGCAAATAAATAATAAGGATTTAGTATTTTGTTTTCTTTACGTCCGGAATACAGACAAAGCATAAAAAGCAATGCCGCAAAACACCAAAACGCAAATGTCGAGTCACAAACAGCACCAACAACAATACCAACTAATCCCAAAGCACCGACTATAAAAGTACGTCTTTCTATGATCATCCTTTTACCTTCCTATACAAATCTTCACCGTACCATCTGTAGCTATTTTGGCTTGGTATAACTTTATCCACCCATATTGGTTCAATACTGCTGTGCTGCAAATCGCTTTGCATTTTTCATCATTTACTTTTACTTCAATAGAATCAGATCTATCTATGCCATCTACTATTATTGGTAAATTAAGTAATAGTTCTTTTCGTTCTGGTATTTTGTATTCAATCTCTACACTTTTGTTGGTAACCCGAACAAATAAATCAAAAAAACGTGGAAGGACTCTCTCATAACTTTGTATCTTTTCATCAATAGCTAATTTTCTGGCAATCCGATTTTGAGAATAATCCCTATTCGTCCTAACTTCTAAGAAGCCCGTGAAGTTTCTCAACGTTGCTTCATACTGCAAATGATTGTTGCCAAAAGCGCCCTTCCACGGTCCAAATGCTCCCTTTACAATCATTCCAAGTTTCTTCGTCCATAGTGCGCATAGAACTGGTCCTCGTTCTGCTAAATATTCTCTTCTGCCCTTAAACACAACCGCAAATGCATCATTACTTTTATAAATTTCAGTTCCACTGTTTCCTGCTTTGTATTTTTCTGGCACAACAATAGCTTTTTCAAAATGTTCTTTTGCAAGATTCAGCCACATTAGTAAATGCGCAGTATAAACAGAGCAATAATGATAATCCCACCACATATATTTTTCTTCACCTGGAATATCATTAAGCATCAGATTATTATTCTTTAATGCTATCGGGAGATACTTTTCCAAATAAGCAATTGCTCGATTCAGTGCAGCCTTTTGTCCAGACGATGCCAACAAATAAACCCAAAGCCCCCATGCAAAAATCTGATTCGTTCCCCGACCAAGGTAGTTAATATCTCCATCTGGCGCCTCCGCTTCAAGTAATGCCCCTAGCTCCTTGGCAATGTCAACTTGATTTCCTTGCACCCGTAAATACTGCATTACTGCAACCGTAGCCACATCATACTGCAAATTAAAGCTCAGTCCAACGGGAAGACGGTCATCGATAAAACCATCTGACCATGTTGCTTGCGCAATCTTCTTTTTACAAGCATCGCAAGCTGTGCAGTATGCTTGTTTTTGCGTCCACTGAAAGCGCATCTGATTGACTGCCCACCGCATCGGCAACCAATTTACCGTGTTATGATTGCTATCTGAAGTTCGAAGTACTGTATCTCTAATCAATTTTTTTTCGTTTTCACCAACATAATCGTATATCACACAAAGGGCAAAATTGTTAAAATCATTATGAAAACCTGGTAAATTCTTACTAACGTCCCAACGCTCAAGAACGCTCTTCAGCAATTGATTTCCCGCCTGTTCATGCCCATTCAGAAAAAGCGCTGCTGCCATATGTGTTGCTCCATAATGCGCAGATATTTCCACCTTATCAATGGGGTCAACAAATTCCATTTGACCAGCAGCATTTCGGTGTAGCCACTCCGTACACTTGTCCTCAGTCATAGAAATCAAATTTTGAAGGCGATCTTGTACAGTCATTTTATGATTTTCCTTTTCATTTCTCTGAGTTTATCTATACTAAAAATCTTCAGCAAAAACGGGCGCACAATTACAATGCATAATTGTGTCAAGTTGGTACATGCGTGTATGTGATGACCAAAGGAGGCAATACCTTGTCCTACCTTCTGGATAAATACCCCCACGGCATTCATAACTCGAACAAATCTGCCTGCCTTTTTGTATGTTCTTATCACCTGCGGCGGATTTATTATCTTTTTTTGATTTTCTGTTTTACAAAGCAGTTTTAGATATCCGACCTTGTATGGATCAAATCCAACAGTATATGCAGCATATAAATCTGCCTCTACCGGATTTTCTGAGAAAACACGATATCCGCTGTCAATATCGTTTCCCTGTACCGGTCCGTTCCCTTCCATTCCATAAAAAGCGTCCACTACGCTAAGAGTTGGCTTGATTGCAAGAACTAAATCATGAATTACCGTATGAATATGCGTATGATTGGGAGACTTATCAAAGTCAGGCAAACATCCAAATAAATTTTTGCAGGCGCCCGTATAACCAGTAACTGTATGCATTTTTAAATTGCTCAGTGACACCACAACATCAGCTTTTAGCAGCTTTTCCGATAACCAAAGCTGGTGATCAAAATCCTTATAGTATTTGAATCTTGTATCTTTCACCTCCTGCAAACGATCCCGCGTCATATCCAGAAGTGTTACTTGAATCTCCGCTGGAAGTTTGAGTGACTCCGGAAGCCCTAGATGTTCAAATTTAGCGTACGCAAAGCCATGGCCCGTACTATCCGCTTCTGCTATGAGAATTTCCGCATACGGATTCGTATTGTAGACCAATTGAACAATATTTGACAAGAAGCTTAGATTGCTAACTACATGGTTTTTAGGATCAACATATCCGCCCGCCGCAAAGTTAGGCTTTATAAGGATTGCTTTTGCTGTGGAAATTTTTTCTTCCAAGCCCAACTCATCCAGAATCTCACACCATTCCTGCGACTCAATTTTTCTATTTTTATTTAGATATATCATTATCGTTCTCCATGTTTTTCGCCATTCTCAGCATTTCAATAGCATATGCACTGCTATATACAAAAGCCGTACTTGTATATAGGTGATGTACGACTGCGCCTTCCATACAATAAGAAAAGATACCGCCTTCAGCTTCACTTTCATCACTCACTGTGTTGGCCAAACACCAGCGAACTGCCTCCCGTACCGACCTTTTGATATTATTTGGGTTAGAACTGTATGGGTACCACCTTATCAGACTAGTTCCAATTATTGATGTCGCTTTGCAATCTAATCCTAACAGTCTTCTGTCAAGATTATATGGCCAGCCACCGGACTTGTCCTGCGTTTCCAGAAGTTTCTCAACGATACCCTCAATTGTACTTCTCAATTCCTCTGTTTTCAAAACCTGGTACGCCGGAATTAATCCCTCCAATGCCCACGCTTGACCACGACCAAACGCTCCGCCGATTTGTTCATCCTTCTCATTAAGACCAGTCGCAAAGCTGCCATCCGCTTTCCGGAACAACTTTATATAGGTAGTAGTGAATTTTTTTAAGTAGTCCTTATAACATTCTTTTTTTGTCAGAACATATAACTCTGCAAATAAGCCCGCCGTAAAGCCAATATCTACTATATTGTTTTTCTTATTCCATTGGCCTTTTTGGACATTCATTCCAACCCAAACAAGTCCATCTTCACGTGCTGTCGCCATAATCCACTCAGCACATTTTTCTGCAGCAATTAAATACCGCATCTCTTTCGTACTCTTATAAATATTCAACATGGCGTTGTTCGCCAAATACGCGGAGTCATTTGGGGCTAACATCGGAATCATTCCGCTTTCGCCATAATCATTTCGGACAACCCAGCCCCCGCACTCACACTGTTGGTCTAAAAGCTTGTCGGCCATTTTTTGTGCCTGCGGCAGATTTTCTTTGCACAGTACGCGCACTATCGCAGCATTTGTCCATATCCAGCTTGGTAGACACCACGATTCACAATCCATTATATATCCCGCATAACATAATCCACTATTTCGATAGCCATCTGGGATTTTTGCATTTTCAATAAAACTATTCCATTTTTCAATTGCAGATTCTTCTGTAACGCCTTTCTTGTGCTTATGACTTCTTTTTTGAAAAGACAACTGCAAATCGGGGAACATATTTTGCTCAACGATATTCTCAATTGGAAATGCCTGCGATTTTAGCAATCTACAACTTCCCTTCTGAAGTTGAATATCATTGAACCATGTTTCTTTACTATTCTGCACACTCAGGTCTGCACTTAAGTCAACCATCTTAAATTTTTCCTTCTTGCTTTTCCCGAGTATCCGCTTGGCCGTCAAATGCAGCAATCCGTATGCTTCGTAAATCACTTCATGTCCTACTTTCCAATCATCATATTCTTTAACAAGAATCCTATTCTGCGTGCCGCCGTTTTTACTCCCAGCTTTCCAAACTTTCGAGCTTCCTTATAATAGCTATTGGCCACTTTATATTCTTTTGATCTCATACCAGATTCTGCAATTGCAAGATACTGACTTTGATAGATTTTTTGCTTCTGCTCTTTTGTTAAAGCATTTATCTGTGGAGAGAATTTAGTTAAGTACTGTTTTTTTATTTCAATAATTGTATCCGTCTTAGGAACATTAACATTTTCATTATTTTTGATTACGAGTACCTCTTGAATTGCTCTCAATTCATATTTTTCAAACACGCGTACCAAAAACTCATAGTCTTGGTGGCGTAGAAAGCTTTCGTCAAAACCATTTAGCTCATCAATTACTGCTTTACGAACAAATATGTTTGACCCCGTACAAAACATAAAGGTGCACGCCAAAGTGTCAACCAAAAAATTCCCAGACTGAACATTTCTAACAACATTATATGTTTCGCCATGTCTTCTAAATTCACAGCCAGTATATACTCCTGCAACCGAACTATCACATTGATCTAGCACCCTGCAACACTCTTCCAAACGTCTTGGTAGATATTCGTCATCACTATCTAAAAAAGCAATGTACTCTCCTTTTGCCTGTGCAATTCCTGTATTCCTTGCGGCTGCTCCGTTCCGATTTTGTGGATGCTTAATATAATGAATTCTCTCGTCATTCTTTAGATATTCCATTACTATCGATTCTGTCGCTATGCGGGCTTCTGTATCAGGGTTATTATCATCCACAATAATCATTTCCCAGTCTTCATATGTTTGGTCTTGAACACTTTGAATCGCCTTATCAAGAAACTTCGGTTCCCCGTAAGTTGGAACAATGACTGTAATTTTCATTAATTTACTTCCTTCTGAATTATCTGTAATACCTCTTCCACAGAGCCAACAGGCACGACACACGACTCTTTTAAATGAATTGTTTCCTTACATCCTCCTGTATCATAGGTAATAACCTTCGTACCACACGCTTCAGCCTCAAGATCTACTGTTGGGTAATTATCTTCATAGGTCGGATTCACAAATACATCCGCCGCCGTATAAATTGCTGCCAGTTCCTGCGGGCTGTTAGTGCGCTGAATACCCTTGATATTTTTCGGCAGGTCCTTAATCTGCTTCTCGCTCAGGCCGACCAGCACTATGACATACCGGTCATCCAGCATCTGCGCCAGCTTGTAAAAATCAAATAACCCTTTGCGATCCTCCCAGACATTGGCCACACCCAGCACGATAAACTTGTCCTTCAGTCCATACCGTTCCCGGAAATCGCTGGGCGTAGGCTTGAAGATGCTAGTATCAATGGTGTTGTAATGCACCTCTACCGGATACTCTTTCAGAAAACTCTGGCGGGTCAAATCAGCAAGCCACTTGCTGGGGGTGATGAGGGTCATGTTTTTCACCCCGGTAAAAGCCTTGCGCTTGCGCTCAAAGTTCTTGCTGACAGAACTCATTGCGAAGCAAGTCGGGTAGCGGCGAAGCTGAGAGCAGTACGAACAATGGCTTTTCCATTGCTCGCACTTTACCATGGTAAAGTGCGAGCAATGGCCAGTGAAGGCCCAGCAGTCATGCAGCGTCCACTTCACCTGCATTTCCGGATGCTTTTTGATCCAGTCAAACAGCATTTCCACATTGATATAATAGCCATGGAGATTGTGCAGCCAAAGCAAATCCGGCTTATATTCCTCAGCCCATTGCAAAAACTTTTTGGTTGCGTGCTTGGAGCCAAATCCATGCGTATCAAACAACCGCGTCTGGAGCGCGTGCATCTTGCAGTCAAGATCTGTGCCAATACGCACTGCATATTTTTGAAACTGCTCCGGTACAGTGCCTTTGCGACCATAGGCGATTTTTACCTCGTTGCCTTCGGCTTCCAGTTGCTGTGCAAGATCTGTGCAAATGCGGCCAGTGCTGCCGATGCCGCATACTGAATTGATAAATAAAACCTTCATTTTTCACCCATACAGTTTTTCATATTCTTCCACTGCGTAATGATCCGTCATGGAAGCGATGTGGTCACAAATCTTGCGCATCATGCAAACGCGAACAGAAAAGTTCTTACTTTCTGCATTATCCTCTTTGTCGTTCCAGAACTTGTCAAAATCACTTCTGACTTGGCCAGAGCTCAATTTGTATGCAGATACCATATCGGGATAGTTTGCCCCCGACAGACTGTTTTTTTCATGCGTCTCCACCATAAACTGAACAATAGAAATATCCGGCAACTGCTGGGGATGTGTTGCGTATGCCTGAAATAGCTTACGGATAATGTACTGCCCTTTTGCATTCATCCGTTCCACTTCAGGCGAATGGTGGATCTCGGTTCGAATCGCTTCACCAAATTTTTTCAGGTGTTCTTTTGTTTTCTTGTTATCTGCATCACTGTACACATCAAACGCGATTGCATTTTTGATATCGTCCTCGTCGCCTGTGTGTTCCCGGAAAAAGTTGAGGCGGGTATTTTCATTCAGTTTGTTATCTGTCGAAAGCTTCAGGAGGTTTTGATTAGAGCAGGTTACAATGCAGGTGACTAATGTATTTACTACAACCTTGGATGCCAATGTAATAAAACGCTTCTGATCGTAATTTTCCTGTTCCGCATCACGTTCCATCTCTTCAAAGCAGCGCAGATCACTTTCGCTCATGATCGTAATCAGGATCTCTCTGATTTTTCTGCACACTGCTTTAGCCGACATTGCTTTGCTTCGCAGTGCATCCTCTAAATCGTGATGCCACTGTGCAATTTCATCTGCCTGTTCCACTACAAAGCCCTCAAACGACCACGCTTGATGACCGTCCTTCACCTCGAGATACTTATTGAAGATTTCACAGTAATTGGGGCTTCCATCCTCGTCGCCGTATGCCAACTTCGAGTGGTGCATCATTCCCCAAAGGGTGTAATTGGTCAGGTTCAAGCCGCTGTCACCATAGCCATTTCCCAGACGCGCTGCCACACGGACACTTTGAAGATTGTGCTTAAATCCGTATAATGGCTTTTTCAGCCTTTTTTCGCAGATTTTGTAACCGTCATGGTTTTCCTTGTAAAGTGGCGATTCCGGAATTTTCACGGTGCTGCCCGGCATCATGATCTGGTTCAACTCCCGCTCGCCCGCATGACCAAACGGCGTATGTCCCAAATCGTGTCCAAGTGCAATAGCCTCGGTCAAGTCTTCATCCAAGCCCAGTGCCTGCGAAATCGTCCGTGCGATCTGCGCAACCTCCAACGTGTGGGTCAACCGGTTTCTGCGGTGATCATCGCTCCCGATCAGGTAGATCTGCGTTTTTCCATCCAGTCTACGGAACGCATTACAGTACATGATACGGTCACGATCACGCATAAAATCGCTACGGTAAGAAGCAGTTTGAGTTTCAGTGTTTTTGTTGAATCGGCTTGCCAACTCAATTGGCGCACGCAGGAGATTTTTATTCATGCCGTTGCTTCCTTTCTTATTTCATCATCTCGATCATTCGACAATGACTAGCGACATTCGGCTTCAACGAAAAATATTTTTCTAGCAGCCCTTTGGTTTCACACAATCCCGCTTTTTCTTTTGTGTTCAGAATTGCCGTTTTTAGTGCTTTTTCATCCGCACCAGTATTGACAATGCCGTACGGCCTAATTATCTTCTCAACTGCCGTTCCATTATCAACGCAAGTAATAATCGGTTTACCAGCAATCAAGCAGTCAGCCGTTTTGCTCGGAAGTGCTGCATAGATAAGCCCTTTTTGAAGAGGAATCACATTGACATCAGCCGCAGCATAGAGATCTGCCACTTCTTCAGGCGGTTGCATTCCAACGAACGTCACATTGTTCAATTCGTTTTCTTTTGCAAATGTCTTGAGTTGCTCCTCGTTCACACCGCCACCGACAATATAAAAGCTGACATCTGCATCATCTTTCATCAAAGCAGCGGTCTCCAAAATGAGCTCCACGTTCTGCATCTTGCCCAGATTACCCGCATACACCACACGGAACTCCTCAGGCTTCTTCGGGTACTTTTTCAAGAAAATATTATCCTGCTCACTGTGGGCTTTCAGTTCCTCATGTCCCCAGTTGTAGATCACCTGCACCTTATCCGCCGGGATACTGTACCGAGTAACAATAGTCGACTTCATGTCATCAGAAATCGTACTGAGAGCCGTTGCATTTTTGTAGGCATATTTTTGTAGCGCATGAGCCACCTTATAAATCACGCTGCTTTCTGAAAGAATTCCAGCAAAGTTGGCATTTTCCGGAAAGATGTCCTGCTCGTTATAGAGAATCGGGCACCTTAAAATGTGCTTTGCATAAAACACTGTGAAGAATGCCGTGTTGCATGACTGGAGGAAAACCTTGTCCGGTTTATTCTCTTTCATCCATTTGCAAGCCTGTCTGTAATAAGACAAATCCGCCAGATAGCGAGCCTTCAAGTCAGCCTTTGCCTTTTTCTCAAACTTGATATTATGTACTTGAAGCTGTTTTCCAAGATACTTATCAAACTGCTGCGGATATTGAGGTATATTCAAATACTGTTTCTGGATCAGGTTCACCTCATGGCCTCGTTCCAAAAGACCAAGTATAATATCCCGCATGATATGATAGTCCGAGTATTGTATATCAAAACTACCAATCGATACTACAGCAATCTTCATAAAGTATTTTTCCTCTCCGCATATCAAAGATTACAGCCCAGACTCAATCTCAAAGAGTCTGAGCCGTTTTTTCCTCATAAAGCTCTACTAATCGTCCTCAGCAGTGTGAGCCACACTGCCGCTATGTCTTATACCGCAACAATGAGCGTTTCTATGTTGCTATGGCAAATTCACGCTACGGTAGCCGCTGTCTTTAGTCCTGATGACACTATCACACGCTACGGTAGCTCCCTTGCTTTTGCCGGATTACCCCACCCGAATGAGCATCTCTGCGACCAGGTGTTTATCATCATCTTACTCACATCCGCCTTGCTATCTCCAAGACCGGGATGAAATCGCAGATGATGTAATCGTCGCTCAGCCTCAAAACCGCTATGTGATAATCACCACAATGTCGGTAATACCCTCACGGTGCAATCAGACATAAACCCACGAGCTACTGTCGCATCCATACAAGTGCTTTTTCGGGCATAAAAGCTTCAATTCACACTCGTTTTGCCCTCTCTCACGCCCATGGTCTCGGCATTTTGCACTACCAGAAGCAGCATTTTAACTTCATACAGGGCAGCCTACCGACCTTCCAGCTTAACGCCACTGTAAGAGGTGCATTTATGCCCGATTCCACTCTAGATTTTCTTCCAATTTTTAGTGGCAAGAAATGCGCCAAAGCATCGATATTTAGTCGTTTTCTCTACTCATTGCAGTGGTTTGGCCCTCAGAAACTCCCTCGGTGCTTTCAGGCATAAATAGGATTTTCACTGTTGCAAACATGATTTTCAAATCTTCGACAATGCTCGGATGAGCTATGTACATTAAATCCATAGTCAGTTTGTCGTAAGGAGTAGTATTGTACTTGCCATAAACCTGTGCATACCCAGTCAATCCAGCCTTGGCCTGCAGGCGCAGGGAGAATTCCGGCATTTCCTCACAGTACTGAGCTGCAATCTCAGGGCGCTCCGGACGGGGGCCGACGATGCTCAAGTCACCCTTCAAGATATTTATAAGCTGCGGCAATTCATCAACGCGGCAAGCACGAATGATTTTGCCAACGGGCGTGATGCGGTCATCGCTTTCGCCGCTGGAAAGACGGGCGACGCCGTCCTTTTCAGCATCGACCCGCATGCTTCTGAATTTGAGAATACCGAATTCTTTGCCATCCTTCGTTAAACGAATTTGCTTGTAAAATACTGGACCGTGATCCGTTGCTTTGATGGCAATAGCCGTCACAAGGAAGATCGGACTCAGAATCACAAGCGCAATAGCAGAAATGACAATATCCAGCAGTCGTTTTACAAGCAGATACTCCGGCTGAGGATTATACCGGCCAACACGAAGCATCGGCAGGTGGAACATATGCATGTGATGTGCACCGGACATGATGGTGTCACCGATGCGCGGGACAACAAATACGGTAATGTTGTTTTCTACACAGTATTTCAGAATAATATTCCGATCATGGCTGTGGATGCCGCTCAAAAACACTGTGTTGATGCCGTCCAGCATGGAAAGATTCTCGATGCACTCCCCCGCCGTAGCTGTGGAAACCACTTTGTACTTGGCATCAAGACCGTACTTACCAATCAGCCGCTCCATACCGCGTCTGGTATCATAAATAACAGCTGTGGCTTGCGGCGGGAAGGTTTTAAAGTAGGCGTGGTGAGCGTTATAAGCCCAAATTGAGGCCATAATAATCTGTCCCACAAGAGCTGCCACGCCAGGAAGAATGTTGGGCAGGTGCTTGGACAAAAGCCAGATAACGACATACATGATAAAATCGCTGACCGCAGCCGCCAAAAATTGCTCGTAGATAATTTCGGAGATACTCTGCATCGACATCAGAAAGGCGTCATAAACGCGTCCAAAGATGATGAACAGCACAAAGAACAGTGCCACGACCAGGTAATCGCCCATTGCATAGTACGGCGATGCAACGCGCTTAGCATAGTATAGATACCAGCACATTGCAAATGGTATCGTCACAAGCACAGCATCTAACAGCTTTATCATCCGCAAAATCAAGTCATGCCTAAATCTTGTCATGTTCTTACTCCTCGTTCTTCTTTGCACACATATTATTTTCCATACTGCAATTGAAATCAGGGAAAGCAGTTTTGAGCAGCAAAAGGCATTCCCACAAATTACTCATGGAAAATCCTTAGCACAATTCAGCAGTCTACCAACGCAATATTTTGCCAATATATGCATTGACATAATAACACACAATTCGACATTTATCAACAAATCGGATTCACTTTAATTATACAAGTACACAAATTCAGCACATTTTACAAATACACCCTTGTTCATAAGGTGAATGAGGCTAAAAATCGATAGATTGTATATGTAACAGTCAATTGGTACATGATTTAAATTTTCCTTAAAACGCAACTGATTCAAATAAAAACGGATTGCTGCGCTTGCAGCAATCCATTTTTCCCGTTCAATATTAACTACTAACGCTCAGATCATCACCTGCGCCCGAACTTCTTCCGCTTTTTTGACGGGTGTTTTTCCTTGTTCAATTCACGCTGATACGCATCTTCAGAACTGAAACCAAAGATTCCTTCTGAGACCCGTTCAACCAGTGCCGTAAACATCTCATAATCGCGCAAGTAGTTATTCCTTGCCTTGCCATCCATTACTTTAAAAAACCTCGCCATCAAACTCATGTATGCGTTATAGTCGCCATTCTGCGCAGCCTTGAGCAGGCATTCAAACCGCCTTGCAGATGGAGTCCACAGTTCTTCCCTTTTCATCTCAAACCAGCTTCTTTCTCAATTCTCTTGCAATTTTTCTTCGTGCCTTAGAAATCGTGTTGGGTCTAACCTTAAGCTTCCTCGCCACAACCTCTATAGGATAATCCAAATAAGTACGAATAATCATTAGCTCTCTGGGTGAGAGCCTTTCCAATTCCTGCTTCAATGATACCAGAAGCTCTACTCGAGCGAATTCATCTTCCGCACGAACATCAATGACATCAGCCACATCATCAATATTGATAATAATTGGCTGATTTTCATTACCAGCAAGTCGCCTTTTCCCCTTGTTCCTATATCCAAGGAGACGTTTCTCTGACCTGTATTTAATTTCCTCTTTGTCTAACAAATCAAGGATATGGCTGTTGAACGAATTACTAAGCCAGTTTTTTTCTATCGTCTGGTTAAGCTGATTATAATTGGCCCATAAACGAAGTGTGCACCAAAGTTCATACATTTCTAATTCAGTCATTTTGACCTCCTATAGCGATTTGAATTGTTTCGGTCAAATCACATCTAGGAGGTCCCCTGCTCCGAGCGCAACTAAGCAGTTTCACCACAAAATCACCTATCCCCTCAGTTACAATGGATTGCGTCGCTTAGGTGATTTGGGAATCATAAATATAAATTTCACAATTCCCGCATGTGGTTTATAAAGAAGGCCACCAGAGAAGCCAAAAAAGACTTCTTAGGTGGCCATCATACTGACTGTATTTAATTTACTATCCGCATCCAGTTGAATGATTCGTATCATACTACATTTATCTGTATTAGTTATAATACAACATTCAAGTAAACCATTTCAACGCGTTTTCACTCTTTTTCTGTCGAACTTTGTTGAAATTCCAATCGAATTATATTCCAGTATTTATTTCAATCTTTTATTCCCGCACTCCTTTTATCGACGCAATCAATTATACTTGTTGGATAATGTGAACAAGCCAAAATGGGAAAGCCGAACAGATCATGCTGGATAGCTCTTGCAAAAAACGAAGAAAAGCACGAACTCTTCATGCCTCTTTCGGTACAAGAAGTTCGTGCTTTTGTAAGCGCATAATAGGTTCTTATATTCGCAATATTAGCAGCATTCTGAAAAGCAAGCAGAGCAACTGGCGTTCAACCTGCTGGTGCTGGTGGGAGCTATTAAGGGCTGTGACCGTATCGTGAAAGAAATTATGCAGAGATCTATTGCAAAGAAACGATATCCCTGTACCTGAACTAGACGATTGACTTCTGCTCTGCCAATAAAAACGCTGGCAGAGCTTTTTGCTGCCATGGTCACCGGTGAGGCTGGCTTAAACATTCAGACAGAGTGACCTATTATGTCATCCGTTTGTTTCCAATACATAGGTTGGGGCTTTAGCGCGTGAAAGTGGGGCTAAAAGTCCGTGCAAGCGGGGTTCTGACTCCGCTATATGCACCGTGGTCGGACAAGCTGCCCGACGTTTACAAAAAGAAAATTTGAAGTTTGCTGGAGCCGGGTTTGGCTCCAGTTTTATTTTTGCTTGACGGCTGTGGTTGAGCGGTTACCTGCAAATCGTCCAGAACGGAAAAAGGACCCCTGCCACGGAAGCAGAGGTCCTCGCATTATTCAGCAATATTCCTTATTTTCTAGTTCTCGTTTCCAAGTCGTCTATATTGAGATCCTTGTGACCAACGATATAGTAGTTGCCATCGTCATCGACCTCTACGCGTGAACGCACCCAGCAGGGTTTGCTTCAATTATCCGCCAGTAAAAACTCGAGGCCAGAGCCAGAGGTGTACTCGTTGAAATCTTCCCCGTATCTGCCGCTGGTGTCCAGGTGCAACCGGCTCGTACCGGCAATCGGGCGGTGTAGGTAGTTTAGGTCGTCAACTGCCTTTAAGAGCAGCTTCGACGTGTTCGTGAGCTCATTCCAGCGTCGCACATCGTCTGGGTCATCCCTGTCGCAGTCGATGTTTTCCAGAGTCTGATTATCATAGTAGCCGGATTGTACCAACAGGTGCTTTACCTCGCCAAGAGCATCATCCATTCGTTTTTCGAATTCCCCGATGTCCATAGGAAGTCCTATATTGGGTTTGGTTTGTCATCTGTTTTACACGATTCCGATTTCGTTGAGCAGCTTGACCTTCTCTTCGCTCTGTCGGCCTTGGTGCAGCATGAGCGTCTGATTCCGAATCCACCAATGGGACTGCGAACCTGTCGGCAAAGTTATGGACGCTTCTTTGAGCGGAAGTTCTCCGTGCTCGTCAAGATAGGCTTTGATTGCATTGTAGCTTTCTTTCCAATTCTCGGCGAGACTCCCATAGACAATACCGATGTCCGCCAGCATCTTTACTCTTTCTTCCGGCATCGTGCCATTGCGCATCTGAGTACGCCGATTGGCAATCCACTGCGCACTCTGGCCTCCGTCCGGCAACTCGAAAGAATTTTTATAGACAGGAAGCTGATGATGCTCTTCCACATACGCTTTTATGCACTCGTAGTCACGCATCCAGTTCTGTTCCATAAGATTGCCTACAATGCCAATAGCGCGGAGAAGCTCAACTTTATCGGCTGGCAATCCGGATTCCTTTAACGCTATGCGCTGCTGCTTAATCCAAGACTTCGTTTGCACGCCATTGGGCATCGTTGTAGACTTCTCTCCCGTTGGGAGTGTACCGCTCTCTTCTAAGCAACGCTTTACGAAATCATAGCACTCCTGCCATTCTTCCGCAGGGTTCTTAGATACCTTACGGCTCGGCTTGGAACCGGTCTGAGCGGCTTTCTTTATCTTCTCGCTCTTGCTCTTAGATGGTTTCGGTGAGTCTGCTTCGGCAACAATGCCAATTTCGTTCAGAAGCTTTACTCTGTCCTCCGGGGCGGTTCCTGCTTTGAGAAATTTCTTCTGGTTGGTAATCCAATTACGAGATTGGATACCGCTTGGAAGCAGAATCGAAGCGTCCTGTACGGGCAGGTGATGATGTTCATCGAAGAACATCTTTACCGCATTGTAGTTCGCGTTCCAGCTGTTTTCAAGTTGCCCGTATTCGATGCCGATTTCTTTCAGCAGGCTTACTCTCTCTGCGGACAGCGCGTTGTCCTTTAATTTCTTGCGCTGCAGACCAATCCAAAAGCCGGACAGGCTTCCGGTACTCATCTGCTGAGAATTGACACCGACGGGCAGCTGCTTGTGCTGCTCATAGTATGCCTTAACGTAGTTGTAGTTTTCCTGCCAGTCATCGTTCCTTTTAAACTGGCCGTAGACAACACCGATTGAAGCAAGCATCTGCTGCTTATCTTCGTTCATCATTCCGTTTCGGATAGCAGCTTTCTGAGCAGCAATCCAGAATTCGCTGTTTACGCTAGTCGTCAAGGGAATAGAACTCTCACCAATAGGCAGGCATCCGTTCGCATCCACATAGGCTTTGATACCGTTGTAGTTTTGCAACCAAGTAGCTTCTTTCCTATCCCAATCCCAGCGACCTTCGCAGCTCCAATCAAAGCCAAGGTTTTCAAGTTCTTTCTTCTTGCTTATGTAGGCATCCGACTTGTCCGTTGTCGGGCGATGATAAAGTCGCCACTGACGCTTTACCCATTCGTGGAGATTGCCGCCCATCATGTCATTATAATCCTCCGGCACATCCAAGTTGCCGAATTCGTTATAATACCTCTGCGCTCGATATGCGTAACTATAAGATTTTCTGCCAACCTGCTTTTCCCAGTCCATTCCGATGTCATCCAGCAGGTCGTGGCGCTCCCAGTCAAGCTCTGTCTCGCAGTTGGATTCTTGATACAAGCTCTTCTGCGCTATCAGCCAGTCACGCAGATACATATTGCCTGCCGTCAGGACATTAGGCGACACATCTATATTGCCGTGCCCGTTGTAGTAAGCGTAAGCATCATTGTAGCGTTTCTCCCAGACATCTCGGTCCACAAGTTCCCAGACCATGCCAACTTTTTCGAGGGCTTCGACTTGTTCGGGTTTGAGCGTTCCTTTTTTATATTTTTTTCGCTGTTCGCCAATCCAGTTACCGAGCGCATACTGCTCATTCTTGTACATTTTTGGTACGAGCAGGTCACCGTTGGCTGCATAATACAGCCTGCATTGCAGATACCATTCCGGCCATGGGTATCGGCTTTCGAGTTTCCAGACCATGCCGATTTTCTCGAGCATCGCAATGTCCGTCTGAGTCAGCGCTACTTTGATTTTCGGGTTCCCATTATAGAACGCTCTCAACCGCTCAATCCACCGGCCCAGCTTATGTCCTTCCTCATCCTCATAGATTCGAGGTACAAGGAGGTCACCGTGCTCTTCGTAGTATTTCTTGGCAATCTCGTACCAGTCTTCGAAGTCGAGCTGCTTGCGCTTCTTTTTAGGATATGATGATTGCTGTCTTGGCATGATGTTGCCCCTTTTCAATCACTCTACTGCTTCGGTGTCTTCGTTGGCTTCCTGCAATTCAGGCGTTCCTTTCTTCTTGCCCTTATTATAACATGCAAGAGCATAAAGAATCCAGATAATAAGGCCGGTTATCGAAATGGTGATGCCTTCCTTCAGACCGGGCGTGTGGTATGTGACAACGATGTCTGCTTCTCCAGCCGGAACCGGAATAGCCATAAGACCGCAATCCACTTCTTCTACATCAACAGCTTGGCCGTTGACTGTTGCTGTAAACGCGTTCTTTTCATACGGAACACTGAAAAACACAAGTTCATCTTCTGCATAGCTCGCTGCAGCAGTAAAGCCGTAATTATTAGGTACAAAAGACTTTACCACATTCTTGTTGCGCTCTGCACAATCCTCTTCAAAAGCCTCATATGTACAGTTATTAAATTCAGATTCTGGCAGTGGCTTCAGCTTATCTCCGTACTTTTCGATTTGTTCGTCCGTAAGAACCAGTGCTTTTAGAAGCAGATTTGAGCGAACCGAAACATCAATTTCAGAAAGCTGGTCCTCTGTGATGTAGTAGTCGTAGGTGAAACCAATTGGGATATAATTTTGGTTTTCATAAATTATACTTTCGTTCGTTCGTCCGTATTCTTTCCAATTGGATGCCCATTCTTTCGTTGTATAGATTACATTAGAGTCGTTCCAACCACCAATAATTTCTGCTGTACTATTGGCGTTATCTTCTGTAATCGAAATTTCTCCGCCCGATGCGTTTGCACTCCATCCTGTTTCATTATCGGTTCCAACTATCAAGTACTTTACTCCAAGTAGGCTTCTGAATGCATATTCATCTTGTTCTTCGACTGCTTTTACAGTTCTTCCGTGTCCAAATGAATTGTAGAAAGTAAAAATTCCGGGAGAGACTGTTGAGCTGAAGAAAGATTCACTACTTAGCCCAAGTGGGATATTATAGTTAGATATCATCAGGGTATCAATTCTATAGTCATTAGAATCTGGTATTATTGTTTTAATATTATCTAAATCATCATAACCGGCATACCAGTTATGTTCTCCCTCGTTATTATCTGTTGTATATCGTGTTAGCATCATATGAGATTCTCCATAAACAAAAGAGAATATCATGACACCACACATCATTCCTGACACAAATTTATCTGTTCCATAGTACTTATTGCAAATAAGACCGCAAAGTAATACACCCGTCATACTGACTCCCCACAAGAGCCAGAATATAGCTGCACTTGATGTTACGCCAAGTTTGAAGCCAAGTAGTTGTACATTGCTTGGAACCAATTCAAGAGCCACAAACGCTGCAGTAAAAATTAGCACAGTTTTCCATGCATCTTTCCATTCTGCACGATATAGTTTTTCGTTATCAAAAACAATACCGGTTACTCCGCAGAGAATCAGTATCGGCATAAAGAACCACCGAGCATAATAGACGCGGTTCTCCAAGGTGAACATTGCATTCAACAGAGGCACAAAAGCACAGATGATACAAAACTTCAAAAGCCTGGCAAATGGATGCTTGCGTTCTGCCCTACATAGAGCTATTCCGCCCGTAATTCCAACAACTGGCAAATACGCACACACGTTCTGCCATCGTGTTCCGGATTGGCTGAAAAGGGTGTTTCGGTACGGCGCATCCGGCATTATAAATATGCTCGCTAGAATCGCCATGTATTTTTGAGGCTCATTATAAGTAATGAACTCATAGTCATTCAAAAATGCAGATGTTCTTGGATTCTGAGAGAGACTAAGTATTGCCGGAATAAGGAGCGTTGAGCCTATTGCCACACCAAGGATTGTCTCAAACGCCATTCTTCCGAAGAGAGCTGCATTCAATTTATACTTCTTCCCTATTAGCATGCACACAAAATAAATAATAAGAAAGACGGCTTCGCCAATAAAGAAGTAGTAATTTACCAACAAACATAAAGCAACCCAAATTGGAAACCGAGTTTTTTTGTTGTCAATTATCGCGTCATCTAATGCTGCAAGCATATATGGAAATAGCGCTGTGACATCTATGAAACTGTCATAAAATATACTATAAATGTTATACCCGCAAAAAGCATATAGCATACCAGCCAGCATTGCATACTGTGGATTTTTAACCCAGCGCTTGGACCAAAGGTAGCCACCTGCCCCTGCTACTGCAAATTTAAAGCAAAATAGCGGAACCATTGCCCACGGCATCCATTTTGCTGGAACCCATAAAGAAACCCAAAAAAATGGGCTACCAAGCATATAGTATGAATAGCTATTTATAAAACCGCTACCAAGTTCAGTAACCCAGCTGAATGTGCCACCGCTTTTGACAAACTCATTAGCATACTGCCAAAATAGCATGGATTGGCTATTATAATCGCCAGCGTAATGAAACACACTTCCCTGCATTGCATCTCTCAATGAAATTGGCAAAAACAAGAGAAAGGCTAACATAAAAGACAGAATAAACGTTTGCCAATATTTGTTTTTGATATATTTGAATTCAAGCACTTCGGGTCCCTCTAAAAAAGCCCCCGTCTTTATGCGCACATAAAAACGGGGGCGAAAATATTAAATCAAAGAATCACTGTTTGCGCTATATTAGCCAACAGAGTAAGAGTTATTCGCATAATTGCAGGTGTACCCCTTGTTCGTATAAGTAACCGAGGTGATTTTGCCCTGAGCATCATAATGAACCGCACTGATGCTGGCTGCACTCACCTCAGCGAGGTTTGCAATAGCACTAATCTCAGGTGCTGAAGCAGAATTGTCAGAAGAGAAAGTGACTTTATCTGTTCCCTGACCATACTTTTCAGAAATTGTCGTCTGAGCAGCCATAACGACCTGACGGGTCTCAGCAACGATGGACTCCTTACGGGCTTTGTCAATGTAGCCGGTGAGAGCGGGAACCAGCAGTGCGGCCAGGATAGCCAGGATGACCAGCACAACGATGAGCTCGACCAAAGTGAACCCCTTTTTCTCTTTAAGAGCACGAATCTTAGAAAGCATTATAATTCCTCCAATTTTTTTCGGCATTATTCTTACAACCAAATAATGTCATATTTCTAGATAATAATATCATACCAAAACCAATTCTGCAACAAAAACCGACAATATTCGCAATAAATATATGCTCCGAATGAGCTGGTCACGCTGTTTTCGAGTAAAAATTCAAAAACTGCCGTTCTTAGGGCAATATTGGCAAAAACCAGCGCAGACCCAATCGCGCTGTATCGTCATTTTTGTGTCAATGTAACATATCAATATCGCACTGGCAAGATACATAAGTCTTCTCTAACACCGCACATATTTTGCGCATAGTTTTCCTAGCCGAAAGCCAATTGTTACATTATGTTACCCTTGGTTTTGCGCCTATTCCTATAAAAAATCGCAACAAATCTATTAAAATCGAGCATATCTCGCTTTATGTTCAATGGCAAGATATGTGTCTTTTGTGCATTTTTAGCTGTTTCCGAGTGTTTTATGCCTTAAAAGGCTGTTCACATCAAAAGAGGAGGCGTTCTCAATGACGCCTCTCCGTGCTATAATAGAAAGAAAACAGGAAGTGATAATATGCAAAGTATTGAGGAACGCGCAGCAGCTGCGTATGAGCTGAAAGCCACCGGCAAGTGCAACTGCTCGCAGTCGGTTGTCAAAGTATTTCAGGACAAGCTGCCTGTTGGTGAGGATACCCTCATGAAGCTGACGGCGGGGTATGCTGCCGGTATGGGCTGCATGGAGAGCACCTGCGGCGCTCTTATTGGCGCTGTGATGGTGGCGGGTATACTAACCGATGGCAAAGCAACGCCTCGGATTCCTAAAGAACTCCTGCAGAAGTTTGAGGCGAAATGCGGCGCTACTATCTGCAAAGACTTGAAAGGTATCGGGACCGGCAAACCGCTCTGTCCTTGTCCTGAATGTGTACGCAATGCGGTGCTTGCACTCGGCGAGGTTTTTCCGGACTAAGACAAACGGCAATTCTGAGGGTATTGGAGGGTATGAGGCATGACTATTGCGGAAATTTTAGAGAAGATGATTTGTTATTCTAACGGTAACATCCACGACATCGACCATCTTGTTCGCGTATGGACATTCGCCAAGACCATCGGCGAGCTCGAACATATTGATGCCGAGACGCAGTACATACTGGAAGTTGCCGCTATCACGCATGACATTGCCTGCCCTCTCTGCCGAAAGAAATACGGCAGCGCTGACGGCAAGCATCAGGAACTCGAAGGCAGGCCCTTGGTGCGGAAATTTCTGCAAGATACTGGCCTGACCCCGGCGCAGGTGGACCGCGTTGCGTATCTGGTCAGCCATCACCATACCCTGACAGATATTGACGGCATCGACTACCAAATCCTCATTGAGGCCGATTACATCGTGAACGCCACCGAGAACGAGTACAGCAAGGAAAATATCAAGGGTTTCATCAACAAGGTCATGCAGACTAACAGCGGCTCGATGCTGGCACGGCAGATTTTCTGCGTTTAATGAGCAAAAATCAGAGCAAAAAGGAGCGTTAATACTATGGTAAAGAAGGTTCTTGTAGTTTCCACCAGCCTGCGCGGAAACAGCAATTCTGAGATTTTGGCAAAGGAATGCGAGCGCGGCGCGAAGGATTCGGGGCATGAGGTTGAGTTCGTGTCCCTGCGCGGCAAAGATATCCGGTTCTGCATCGGATGCATGACCTGCCAGAAAACCGGTCACTGCGTTTTGAAGGATGATGTTGCCGGAATCATGGCAAAGGTCAAGGAAGCTGAGGTTGTTGTCTTTGCGACACCTATCTACTATTATGAGATGTGCGGGCAGATGAAGACGCTGCTCGACCGTCTGAATCCTCTGTACGAGTCCGACTATAAGTTCCGCGACATCTATATGCTCGCTACCGCCGCTGACGACGATGCGCACGCCATCGACAAAGCTTACAATGGGTTGCAGGGTTGGGTCGATTGCTTTGAGAAGGCCGAGCTCAAAGGCTATGTGTTTGGCAAAGGCATTGCCGAGCCAGGAGATGCTAAGAACCATACTGAGGCTTTGCTGGATGCTTATAATCTCGGCAAATCCCTGTGAGATACAGCGACGACCATGACGATTCGATACGCTGTTCCTGATGATGTTCCCGCACTTTCTGCCGTTGAGGCCGAGTGTTTTCCTCCCGCTGAGGCTGCTACTGCTGCTGAGTTTGCCGAGAGAGTTGCCCATTATGGGAATCATTTTTGGCTGATGTACGACGGCGACAAACTCATTTCCTTCGTGGACGGGTTCGTGACCGATGACGCCGACTTGACTGATGAGATGTACGAGAACGCCGCCATGCACAACGAAAACGGTGCATGGCAGATGATTTTCGGTGTCAATACGCTGCCTGCATATCGCCAGCATGGGTATGCGGGTGAATTGCTTCAAAAGGCAATTGCCGACGCGAAAGAGCAGGACCGCAAAGGTCTTGTCCTGACCTGCAAGGACCGGCTTGTTCCCTACTATGCCAAGTTCGGATTTGTGGACGAGGGCGTGACCGACAAGTCCACGCATGGGAATGTGGCGTGGCATCAGATGCGGTTGACATTCTAATGCGAAACGTATGCTGCTTGCAATTCTAGCTTTCGATTATCCTTATACCTCTATAACAGAAATGAGCCCCCGGATTTCTCCGAGGGCTCTTGCTTTTTAGTGTGTATTTGCTTTGTTTGTGAACTGCTTTGTGTTTGCTTTACGAGTGGTCAGGGTAATCATAGCCTTCAACACCAAGGTTGTTATAAACAATTAGTGGGATCCACTGCGATTCATATGGGTCATTCGAATCCGCGGTTTTGTCGCAGACGATTTTCCCGATATAGTCTGAATACCACCTTTCATATCCTGTAAGTTCTTTTTTACTATAAGCACTCACCGAGCCGTTTGCTTGACAGTAGACACCGTAATATCCTTTTCCGTCTTTGTAAACTACCCACTTGAGTTGGCAATTATAATTTGTAACCGCAAAAAATGAGCCAGTACCTTTTGCGAGGCTAGGGACCTCCGAAAGCTTTACAATAGCATTATATCGGTCTGCAAGATTTTCCAGTTTTTGCTCATGCGGAGTTACCGGCTTTCCATCCTTCGCTGCAGCCGTAAATGTTTGCGTGCCTGCATTTGATTGAGTCGCGTATTCGTCTGATGCATACAGTGTAGACATCTCCGTCTGCACAGCCTGCGTCAGCATCCGCGTCTCCGCTACAACCTGACTCTTTCTGGCTTTGTCAATGTACCCGGTCAATGCCGGAATCAGCAGTGTTGCAAGAATTGCCAGAATCACCAGTACAACAATGAGTTCGACAAGTGTGAACCCGCGTTTCGTATTCTTCTTAGCCATAGAATTGCTTTCCTTTCGGGGTCATTATGATGTTATTATACCATATCGACGCAAGTAAAGTCCATTCTATACGCAAATCTTATATGCAAACTTTTACTCGAGATATTTTACTCAAATCTTCTAATCAATCTTCCAGATTAAATCTTTCTTCACGAGAACAATTTCTCATCATTTATAAGGACATCAAGAGATACAGTGATTCTGGTTATGGTGTCGGAATGACAGCCGATGAGTTTTCTGAACGGTATCCCCTCTTGTCTATCGACCATATTTATGTAGGATTCAATCGACTGTCTTCCTTATATTACTGTGAACCTGACAACTCCGTTGTGCCAATCGTACTCAGTCTGCAAATTTATGGCGACCATCGCTTGCCGGTCGGCAACTTGAATGATGAACAGTTCCAGCAGCACATTCTCGATACAGCCAAGAGACTGACCACCAACAACGCGGCGTTTATCCGTACCTACATCTTTTCTTTGGAAGACAGCTTTCGCGTATCGGTCTTATCCAAGTACATCAAGCAAGCTCCGCCCAATCCGGAGCTGTATTCCCTGTTCACAGATATTTACCGCTCTACCGACTACGGCTTCGGAGTGTTTGATAATATCCCATATAGGTTTGTAGTTATCAGCAATATCCATGCCATCCTTAAACACCGCGATATTGCCTTCGAGTCCTTGCTCGTTAAGATAGCGAACAGCATTAACTTTTGTCTGCTGAGCCAAATCTGCTTCGTCTTCGATAATAGCAATCTGCAGCATATCAGAACCTTCCCCATGGGATTTGCATTCTTTCTTTTCTGTCATCATTCTACCAAGTGCGACTAACAATGTCAAAAAGATTTTCAAGAGCACTTATGCATTTTTTCAGTCACAGCAAAAGGAGCGTCCGCCAAAGCAGACGCTCCTTTTTGTGTTTCTTGTGCCTTTTGAAAGGCTCACAGCTTACTTGCCGCTGCCGTTCAGACGTGGGATGGTCTCAGTCTTCGTTTCATTGCAAACTGTGCAGGTATAGGTCTTGACGCCATCTTTTTCAGCCGTGGGTTCAGTAGTTACGACACCGTTATCCCAAGTGTGGTCTTTTTTGGGCGTGGTGGAGAGAACGGCACTCACTTCATTGCAGACGGTGCAGTAGATTTCGGTGCGCCCTCTTCCTTGCAGGTGGGCTCAATGACACGAATGGCGGCATGATGACCGGTGGAGTGTACAATGTTGTCCTTGTAAGAGAAGCTGTCGTCTTCGTTGCACTTGTGCATCGTGTAGCCGTCCTCGGTGCAAGTCGGCGGGACGACAGTCACAGTAAAGGTGTACTTTGTGGGGAGAACCTTTTCGGTCGTAGTAGCGTCACAGTTCTTGCAATGCAGAGTCCTGACGCCATACTCGTCACGAGTGGGCTGGGTAGTGATGACACCCTCATCCCAGATATGACCAGTACCACCATAGGAGTAGGTCGTAGTATGAGAAGCATCGCGCTTGCAACGCGCCAGCATAGTGCCCGGCTCGGTGCAGGTAGCCTTTTTCAGACACTCGGCATTTGCAAAGTCCCAATCATGGCTGCCGATAGCTGCCATCTGCTTCAAAACTCTTTCGTTGCAACCCTCGTAGTTGCAGTACATCCAACGCTCGCCCTCGGTCTCACAAGAAGACTCCTTGACGATTTCGCCAAGGCGCGTGTAATCGTGGGTATGTACCTTGACGATATCTTCGGTCTTTGTTGCGCTACAAACAGTGCAGGTAAATGTCTTGATGCCGGTCTCGGTAGTGGTCGGCTTCTTCGTTGCAACGCCTTCATCCCACTGATGCTCACCAGTGGCAGGAAGGTCACTCACATGTTGCTTATCGTTGCAGCGCTCACAGACATTGTCTACGCTGCCAGGAACGCCACAGGTAGCGGGAGTAGTAACTTCCTTATACTGATGGCCCAACGCAGCAACAGGCGTATCCTGATAGGTCTTTGCGGGATTCTCATTGCAGGTATGCAGCGTGTAACCGTCCTCTGTGCAGGTAGGAGGAACGACAGTTTCCGTGAAGGTATAGCCCAATGCAGGAATTACTTCCTTATGCACATGGGTCTTGTCATTCTGACAGGTATAGGTGCGCTCACCGTCTTCTTCGCAGGTCGGTTCCTTCGTTACAACGCCTTCGTCCCAAACGTGTCCCGTCGCAGGAACAGGTTCCGTGTAGGTGTGGGTCGCGTCATTCAGGCAAGTGAAGGTCTTGACGCCGTCCTCGGTGCAGGTAGGAGCCTTGGTGACAGTACCATCATCCCACTTGTGACCCAGAGCCGCGATTTCCTCAGTCTTAGTCTCTGCGCAACCGGTATTCTGGCATTTGTAGGTCTTCTCGCCGACACCCTCACAGGTAGCGGGTACGGTGACAGTACCATCATCCCACTTGTGGCCCAGAGCCGGGATTTCCTCGGTCTTAGTCTCTGCGCAGCCATTACGAGTGCAGGTATAGGTCTTAACGCCAGCTGTCGTACAGGTCGCCGCTGTCGTAACTGTACCGGCGTTCCAAGCATGCCCCAGTGCATTCGTATAATCGCGTTTTTCGGTCAGAGCGGAATCCTGGTCGCAGATGTAGATGGTATAGCCCTTCTCTGTGCAGGTAGGCGCTACCGTATTACCCTTATGCCATGTCTTCTCGACTACCGGGATATCTTCCGTGTATGTAGCACCGCAGGAGGTGCAGGTAAAGGTCTTCGTCCCCTTCTCATAGATGGTAGCGGGCTTTGTGACCTTACCGGCATCGTAGGCGTGCGGCAGTTTTGCCTTGTAATCGCCCTTATAGGTCAGACCGGGGACCTCGTTGCACTCGTAGATGGTATAGCCCTCAGCGGTGCAGGTCGGAGCGACAACGCTTTTGATATGATAGGTCTTGTTGAGAGACGGGATTTCCTCTGTGCGCGTCTCATCGCATTCCTTGCACTTGAAGGTCTTGATACCGGTCTCGGTATAAGTAGCAGCCTTCGTGACTGTACCGCCATCCCAGCTATGTCCCTTTGCCGGAACAAAGTGGTCGTTGTAGTTCATGCCGCCCCACTCATGGCAGATATGCTCATCGTAGCCCTGCGTGGTGCAGGTCGCCTCATGACGGCGAACCGTGAAGGTGTATTTTACCTGAGGCTTTGCGGTAGGAGCCGGAGTAGCTGCCGGAGCAGGTGCCGGTGTTTTTGTCGCTGCCGGTTTTGTCGTCCCTCCGGAAGTCGAAGTACCGGTGCTCGGCTTCTCTGTCTTAGTCGGCTCGCTGGTGGTGTTGTCCTTCTTATCGGTGTTCTCAGCGGGCGCGGCGGTCGGTGCGGGCGTAGCCGTCGGTGCAGGTGTGGCAGTCACTTCCGACGTTTCCGGAACCGCTGCCTGACTTTGGCTTGTAGTCACGTCCGAACTTGCCGCATTGGTGTTGTTTTTCCTCTTCTTGCAGCCGGTCAAAGAAACCGCAACCGTAGCAGCTAAAGCTACAGCAACGATTTTTTTCGCTGCACTAACTCTCCTTTTCATAGTAAACCTCCTCGTATTATAAAGTAGTAGTTATTAGAGTCCCTCTCCAAGGACAAA
>ERZ791825.226-NODE-226-length-54026-cov-18.467344_pt1 | contig 54026 bp, 46 predicted proteins | sample MGYA00510298_ERZ791825 | MGnify/ENA primary metagenome ERZ791825 (study PRJEB30046, sample SAMN00792010) | human gut metagenome | study: EMG produced TPA metagenomics assembly of the A metagenome-wide association study of gut microbiota in type 2... | reverse complement strand
GATGAGGTCTCTTTTTTCTTTCTCTTGAGTCACCCAACCGCACTATCCTGCATCGGTTGCACAGATCAGACTCTCCACATCTTTCCGCTGCATGAGCTTTTTCAGGATTCCGAACTGCTTTTTCGTGCTGGCGGACACCTGATACTGCCAATGTTCCGGCAAAATCGGAAGATCATCATACTTCCACTTTGCATACTTTTCATCATAGGCTTCCGGCTGGGAAAGTTCCACCAGATGCCCCACACACCAACTGACAAGGTAGCCATTGCCCTCCATATAACCGTCCCCGCGCTGATCTGCCCCGATCACTTTCGAGAGACTCATGGCAACCGAGGGCTTTTCCGCTAATACAAGCTTCATTCGATACTGCTCCTTTCGCAAAAAAATTAGCAGCCAGGCACCGAAGCGCATGACTGCTATGTAAGGAACGGTATTCTGTTTTAGGTCTACAAACTGGGGCTTTTATGATCTTGCCACAGCTTATCAGTCTATGCACGTCAACTGTTGAAACCGCCGTGTACCGAACGGTACGCACGGTGGTGTGAGAGGACGGCGGCTAGTCACCGCCTCCTACTCGCTTGTGCCCATGTTTCGGCCCTCCACATCATCACTCCGCGCATGCGTTGTGCCTCGCCGCAACGCATTCTGCCCCTCGCTGACTCATCGCCAGGCATCGCTGATGGTGTTCGTCTGCCCATCCTCACTTCTGCAGTATCTGCTTTTCGTTCTCCTGCACACGCCGCTCGAGCGCTGTATACTGCCGGAGCTCGTCCTCGGTAAATCCCCGGAACTTCGCCTGCTCGTAGTCACGCTCCGCGGCCGCGATATCCTGCAGCACCGCATCCGACGCCGGCAGCAGCTCGAGACGAATCATCCGCGGCTCGCGTTTTTTCTTCGTCATTCCGTTCGCGTCTGCATCCTGTGCCTCGCCACGCTTTCCGAAAAGACCGGTCGCCTCGGCTATTTCCGCCGCTTCACGTCGTTTCCTCGGCACGTCGACCACTTCGAGCATCCCGCGTGAGACCAGCTTCTGCAGCGCGGCGCGCAGATCCCCGCGGCTCATATGCATCAGCTCCGCGAGATCCTTCCGGCTCAGCGCCTTTCCGGCATCCTTTCGATCAGTCGCCTCCACGGCATCTTCCCGCGCAGGCATCTGCGCTTCAGCCCCTCGAGTGAGCGCCTTTCCCGCGTCCTTCCGATACAGCAGCAGCGACAGCTCCGCCAGCGTCATATCATACTTCAGCGCCACCGACTCGAGATAGCGCTCGAGCAGCTTCCGGTCGCGGTACTTCTCCACGATGATCCCATCCTCCGAAATCACCTCCTGCAGCGCCTGGCTCCGCTCCTCACCGAGCTTCTGCGTCCCCGGAATCGTCGCCGGGAACACGAAACCATCCTTCGCCGCATCCACTAGAAAATGATAGACCTGCAGCCGCTTCCGCTCATACGCATCCTCATCCAGCACATGCTTGAAGAAGTCGTTGTAGCACTCGAACATCGCGAGTTTCATCTCCACCGTCCGCGCGAAGCTGATCTTCTGATTCACCAGCGAACCCTTCGTCTTCACATAATAGTAGACCGGCGTCCGCAGCGCATAGAACGTCGTCGCATAGCGCACATACTCGAGATTAAACAGAAAATCCTCGCACCAGCTGAGCTTCGCATCCATCCGGATCCCGTGCGCCTCCACAAGCGAGCGCCGGTACAGCTTATTCCACAGCACCCCATAGTAGTAGTCCGCCGGGTTCTCCATCATGAAGCCAACGAACGCTTCACGCCCGATCACCTGGTCCGCGTCGATATCCCCCTTCCGCGACACCATCTCTCCGACGACACGATAGAAATCCGCGATCACCATGTCGCAGCCCGTCTCCTCGGCCGCCCGCACCATCAGCTTCGTCGCATCCGCCGTCAGCCAGTCATCACTGTCCACGAACTGCAGAAACGTACCCCGCGCCCGCGCGATCGCCTGGTTTCGCGTATCCGACACCCCCGTATTCTCCTTATGCACGACCACCACGCGCGCATCCGCCCGCGCATATCCGTCGCAGATCTCCCCGGACCGATCCTTACTTCCATCATCCATGAGGATCAGCTCGAAATCCCGAAACTCCTGATTCAGAATACTGTCCACACAGCGCGCGAGACTCTTCTCCGCGTTATACACCGGCACGATGATACTGACCTTCGGCTCCATAGGCACCTCCATCAAAAAACTACTTCTAGTTGTACCATAAAACCCTCCCGTTGACACTCGTATATTTCTGCTCACTTTTCCCGGGCCAATGTCTCGGCCCTCCGCCTGCTCACTCCGCGCCCACGCGTCCGCACCCTCCACCTTCTCACGTCGCGTCCACCCATTCGCACTCGTTGCCTTTATCGCGCCCATGCCTCCGCCCACTACCTCCTCACGTCGCATCGAAGCACCAATTCCCTCATGAAAATGTCATATTACAGCATAAATTCGCTCATGAAAGTGTAATGAAGCACGGATTATTCCCTCATGAAAGTGGCAAAATACTGAAAAGAACGCTCATAAAAGTGGCAGAGCACGGAAATCTGAGAGGAAAAAGAAGGTGCCATGGTGTTAAATTATTCTTATGATATTTCCGCTTCCTGATGATTTTTTTGAATTATCTTAACTTTAATATCGAAACTTAACTTAAAACAAGTTATAATACAAAAATAGAGTTAAATAGAAGGAGAACATATGGAATATCTCTATAAAGTTCTGGGAATTAAAGCGACAGTTCAGCGCGCAGAGTTTGACCATCTGCCCAATTATATAGCTGTAAGGTATCGTTTACAGAAGGTATCCATGGATGGACAGAAAGTGATTTTTCTTTATCCAAAGACAGAGTTGGAGCAGATCGAAGTGCTGAAAAAGCATATTGCCCGTATACAGAAAAAAGAGAACCTGCCTGTCGTGCTGGTGCTAAACGAACTCAGTTATCGTCAAAAGGAATATCTGCTTCGTGAAAAGATCCCGTTTATCGTAGATGGAAAACAAATCTATCTGCCGTTTATGAGCGTGTATTTGCAGGAGCGGTGCGATGCGGAGAAGCAGCCAAGAGAAGATCTGCTTCCGTCGGCGCAGCTGCTTTTATTGCATTTTATTTACGGCGGCACGAAAGAACTGCCGTCGAGCCAGGCAGCGAAGGATTTAAAGCTGACAGCTACGTCTATATCGAGAGCATCGAGACAGCTGGAGGAGATGGGGCTGTTGCAGATAAAGAAAGCTGGTGTGCAGAAAATTCTGCTGTCCGAAGATCCGCCGGAAGTGCTGTTTCAGAAAGCGGAAGAGACTCTGTTGAATCCGGTAAAGCGAACGGTCTATGTTCCGAAGGAGTATATTGGGGCGGATATGCTGGTAAGCGGATATTCGGCACTGGCAGAATATTCGATGCTGAGCGCACCAGCCGTCGAGTGCTATGCGACAGATAAAATATCTCAATGGAAAAACGTTATGACAAACAGACTTCAGGATTCGAAGACTCAGGTGGCGGTAGAAATGTGGAGATACGATCCTCGGATTTTAGCTACTGGACATAGCGTTGACGCGCTCTCGCTGGCTCTGACATTAAAAGACGATACAGATGAACGTGTTGAACAGGCAGTGGAAGAACTGCTGAGCGAAGTATGGAGAAAGATAGATGGTAGGAAAATATAAAGTAGTCACGCTCTGTGGCAGCACCCGCTTCAAAGAGCAGTTCATGGATGCCCAGAAGCGGCTGACGCTTGCGGGTTATATCGTCATCAGCGTCGGGCTCTTCGGCCACGCCGGCGATCAGGAAGTCTGGGACGGCATGGACGAAGGAACCCTCTCGAAAACGAAGGAAATGCTCGACGACATGCACAAACGGAAAATCGACATGGCTGACGAAATCTACGTCATCAACGTCGGCGGCTACATCGGTGACAGCACCCGCTCGGAAATCCAGTACGCCGAAGAGCACGGGAAACCGGTCCGGTACTACCAGAACATCCGTAAATAGGAGATGCTGAGTCAGCTTTCGGAGGCGAGACAGGATATCACAGATGGAAAGTGCAAAACCGGCGCCCAGGTAGCCGAGAACCTGGGAAAAAAGTACGGATTTATATAAAGACAGCCGAAATCAGGCGTATGATGTGAAAAATTTTGTCGTAGAACAGTGCTATGATCATAGTGCAGAAAACCATCTGCAGCATATAGACAGGAGGAACGGATTATGAATACAAAGCAGATCATCGGCTTTCACAACCCGGATGAGGAATACGGATATTTGAGTAACTGGTATCGGTCGGATTTCGAAAAGGACGGCATCCGGTTTTCATCCATGGAGCAGTACATGATGTACCAGAAGGCGCGCTGCTTTCGGGACGAGAAGGTCGCCGCAGAAATCCTGAAAACCGATGACGTCGGCCGCATCAAGGAACTGGGCCGCCAGGTTTCAAACTATGATGAAAGCAGATGGAACGGCATGCGCCAGATCCTCGTCTACGAAGGCCTCCTCGCAAAGTTTGAGCAGAACGAAGACCTGAAGGCTCAGCTCAAATCCACCGGCGACGCCATCCTCGCAGAGTGCGCCGTCAAGGACCACATCTGGGGCATCGGCTTATCGATGAAGGACCCAGATCGACTCGACGTGAAAAAGTGGCACGGAACGAACCTGCTGGGGTATGCACTCATGATCGTACGAGAACGGGTGTGAAGGGCGAAAATCCAGATACCAATATAAATACGTATTTGATGATTTATAGATATGAATAAATGCAGATCAAAATGCGCAGAATATGAGCACTTATAGACATTTAATCAACACTATATGAAAATATGCCTATTATTTTTGAGAGATGCTGGATGGTAAAATTCCGAGTTGTTGAGCTGTTCTTACTTTCTATTTTATCAGATATCGCCTACAGAGTCCATAGCTTCATAGCTCAAAACAGTTCACCCACCAACCATTTGGCTATGTAAAGGGGACGGCTTTTCAGCCGCCCCACCGGTCAACGCTGCGTTAATCAGACAGGTTCATCGTCCGATTCCGCTTCATAATCCTCGTTGACATCCACTTCTTCGTCCTCGTCACCATCATCCTCCGGCAGCTGGAGCGTATCTTCATCCTCATCGTGATAATCCGCATCCGGGTCCGGCTGATTTTTCTTGGACGCAGGCTTTACGCCCTTCATCTTGATATAGAGATAACCGCCGCCTGCCGCCAGTGCAATCAGCACGACCACACCCAGAAAGCCGGATGCGATCTTTGTGACCTTGTTTTCCTTGAGCTGTTCCGTGCCGGATGCCGCCGCTTCTTCTGCGGCTTTCTTGGCTTCTTCCTCGGCTTTCAGCTTATCCTGTTCAGCCTGCGCCGCCGCTTCCTTTTCAGCGGTATAGGCATCCGCATCTTCTTCCTCCATCAAAGCCAGAAGATCAGCTTCGTCCACAAGGTTCATAAAGTGGACGGTCTGCTGTCCTTTGGCGTTGCGGTCGATGACCAAGTAGAACGTATTGCCCGACTTGCTGACCAGCGTAATAAACTGCTGTCCGCTGCCATCGGAGTAGTTGGTGTAGTAATCGTCCACCAGCGTCAGATTGCCCTCCGGGGTCAGGGCACCAGAGGTTTCGTCCGTGACGGTGACAACATCTTCCTCCACGACTTCCGGCAGAACCGGCTGCTCCACCGGGGCGGCTTCGCCCTCAAAGGCAAAGGCAGGAGCCGCCATGCCAGCGCACAGTGCCGCCGATACCAGCAGCGCACCCAGTTTCTTAATCTTCATCTGCATCGACCTCCTTCTCAAAAGTTGCACCCACGTCAGACAACGCAGCCGGGTTCGGGGTAGTGTTAGCAGACTGCCGCAGCAGGGCAGCAAGCTGTTCCGGCGTGACCTTTGCAGTTCGCACCATCTCGTTGACCTCGGCAGAATCTTCCTCCTGAATGCGCCGCTCCAAAATCTCGATACGGTTGTTCAGTTTGATGCGGCGCTCCTTTTCTTTTTCCAGCATCGCCCGCAGCTTATCCGATTTTTCGCTCATAGTTGAACCCTCCATTTCATTTTGAAAGCCGTCCAAAACCGGACAGGTATTTCTGCCAGTAGGACGAGTGAATATCAGCATACTTTATGGGGTCTCCGGCAGACACCATCTTGCCGTTTCCAAGGTAGATGCCCACATGACTTTTCCCCGGCGTATCATACGTTCCTTCAAAGAAAACAAGGTCGCCGGGCTTTGCTTCGGCTTCGGAAATGTGCTGGCTCTTGTTCCACAGACCGTTGGCGGTGGTGCGCCCCACATTGTAGCCGTTCTGGTTGTAGACCCAGCAAACGTAGCCGGAGCAATCAAACCCGGTTTCCGGGGTAGAACCGCCCCAGACGTAGGGCGTGCCCACATACTTTTGCGCCTCCTTATAGATAGCGGCAAACTCGCTGTCCGTCAGGGCTTCCGCAGGAACCTGATAGTCGATGCCGGGTGTGCCGGAGCCATCGGAGCCACCGGGCGGCAGACCGCCGTTGAACAGATAAGGCCGACCACCCAGCGTATCCTGAAAGATCTCATAGCGTTTCCACTGGTCGTTGTCCAGTTCCTCCCGGATAACCACTTCCAGCCCTTTATTCACCAATTTGGTGTGGAAGATGCGGTACTCATAGGGCACCTGCGTAGGGACTGGGATTCCTGCCGGACTGATGACCCAGACGGTCTTATACCGTATCTGCACCTCCACCCATGTGGTCAGCTTGTACTGCTTTTTGAAGGTCTCCTTCAACTTGCCCTGCACCTCTGACCGGGTGTAATCGTCATAGAGAGTCGTGAGAAAAGAGGTCAACTGCCATGGGTCATGCTCGATGGGGTCAAGGTGATACTGGTACTCGTTGTAGCCGGGGTGGTCGGTGGGGGTGCGCTTGATCTTTTTGTCCAGCTCCTTTTCCAGCTTCTTGTAGTCGGTTTCGGCTCCCCGGATGTCCCGGTCCTCTGCGGTGTAAATGGTCTGACCGGATACCTGCGTGGTGCCTGAAAACAGAATGGAACAGGACGAAAATGCCGACATGACCAGCAGCAAGAGCAAAAGAAAAACGCCCACGATCAAAAGAACGTGCGCGTTACTTTTTGCAAAATTGGCAATGCCGTTGACTGCGGTACTGACCACCGATTTTCCTTTGTCGATGACCTGTTCCATGCCAGACTTCGCAGCAGTGGTGCCATTGGATACCGCTTTGCCGCCTGCGGTCTGTGCCGCTGTACCCGAATGGGCGGTGGCATAGTGACTTTTACGGATTTCTTGCCGCTGTTTCCAGCGTGAAAGCCAGTTGGAACTGCCCTCGCCGGTGCCGGATGCGCCTGCATCTTGTGCCGCAGGCGGCTTCTGCACGGAAGATTTTGCGGTTCGGGCCCTTTTCTTGCCCTGCATCTTGGCTTTCTTTTTCAGCTTTCTGGCGTAACGGCTCTTGGAAATATCGTGGGTAGTCTCGGCAGCTTTTTCGCCCTCGCTTAAAGCCTGCGTGCCCACATTGTCGTCCTCGTACTGATCAATCTCTCGATGTGCCGCAGACCGGGCGGCAGCAGCGGCATACATAGCACGTTTCTGCTGCTTTGTCATGCGGGATGCTTCATCCGGGGTTATCTCGGCTTTGCCAAAACGCAAATGCTGGGATTTCTCCGCAGCTTTGTCTGCATCCTGTTTCAGTTTCTGCTTTTTGGGCACCGACTGCTCCACTTTAGACTTTTTCGGAGGGGAGCGCGTAGCCGTACGCTCCTTTTCCTCCTCGAATTTCAGCTTCGGCTGTTTCTCACTCATGCTTTTGCGCCTCCGCAACTTCGGAAAGGCGGGTCGTAAGGATGCGGTAGAGTTCAAGGTCTTTCGGGAAGTGGTCAACAAAGGGCAGGATCACGTTGCCGAAGAACAGCAGCCCTTCACCCTCACCGGAGTGAGTGACGTAGGAAAGCTGATGGGGCGAAATGTTCAGCTGCTTCGCCAAAATCTGCCGGTCTCCGTTCGCTTGATTGAGCATATAAACGAAGTCCGAATTCTCAAAAATATTTGATACTTCGGGACTTGCCAGCAGATCTTTGACGTTCTGCGTTAGGGCTGTCGGGATGCCGCCCCACTTACGAAAACGCTTCCAAATTTCAACGCTGTACGCCGCAGTCTGTTCTTCCTTCAAGAGCAAATGGAACTCGTCTGCATAGTACCGGGTGGATTTTCCGGCACTGCGGTTGGCGGTCACACGCCCCCACACGGCATCCTGCACGATGAGCATACCCAGCTTTTTGAGCTGCTTGCCCAGCTGCTTGATGTCAAAGCAGACGATGCGGTTATTGATATCCACGTTGGTGTGGTGGTTAAAAATGTTCAGACTGCCCTTGACGTAGATTTCCAGCGCAGCCGCCACATGGCGGGCTTCCGGTTCATCTTGCGTCAGCAGGGCGTTGTACAAGTCTTCAAGAATGGGCATATTCTCCGGGCAGGGGTCCGCAAAATATTTGCGGTAGATTAGATGCACACAGCGGTCGATGACGGTTTTATCCACCGGAAGCAGCCCTTCTTTGCCGCCCACCACCAGTTCACACAAAGAAAGAATAAAGTCAGCTTTCAGGGACAGGGGATTATCTTCCTCGGAGTAGTTGGCATTGATGTCCATGGGGTTGATGAACTGGGTGCTGTTGGGGCTGATTTTGATGACCTGACCCTTCAAACGATTCACCAGCGGCGAGTATTCGCCTTCGGGGTCGTTGATGATAATATCATCGTCCGTCACCAGAAACGCATTGGCAATTTCACGCTTTGCTGAGAAACTTTTGCCGGAGCCGGGAGTACCCAAAATCAGGCCATTGGGGTTCTTCAGCTTCTTCCGGTCCACCATGATAAGGTTGTTGGACAGGGCATTCAGGCCGTAATACAGGCTTTCTTTGCCAGACTGGTAAAGTTCCTGTGTGGTGAACGGAATGAAGATGACGGTGCTGCTGGTTGTCAGACCTCGCTGAATCTCGATCTGACAGTCTGCCAGCGGCAGGCTGCTCATCAGCCCTTGCTCCTGCTGGAAATCCAACCGGCACAGATTGCAGTTGTGCTTCTGGGCGATGCTGGATGCCTGAAAAACATTGTTTTCCAGTTCCTGTTCCGTGCGTCCAGTGTTCAGCACTAGAAAGGTAACAAGGAACATCCGTTCGTTCTGGCTCTGTAATTCTTTCAGCAGGGCTTTTGCATCTCTGCCGTAGGTTGCCAAATCCGACGGAATGATGTCGATATCATACCCGGCGCGGATTGCCTTTTTCTGCTCCTCGATCTTGCTGCGATCCAGTTCCGTGATGGTGCGCTTGACCGTCTTGATGGCCTTGTTCTGGTCAACGGACTGGATGTGCATGGTAACGATCTGGCTGGAATCCATATCAAGGAAATCCTTCAAAAGCTGATCGCTCAGGTCAGAAGCCGTAATATTCAGGAAGCTGACAGCCCCGAAGATGCCGCCCACCTGAAAGGTACGGCTGTTCTTAAACGCCAGCGCAGTGGGGGCAATGGCATCCTTTACGGACAGACCACTGGGCACAAGGTCTTTCCAGTTGAAGTGGAACTTGTTGGCTCCATCCATGTTCAGCATCCCGTGCATCAGCCGCAGACGCTCCGTACCGTCCAGCGGCTTTGCCAGAACGCCCAACCTGTGAAAGTTGTTCATCAGGTCGTTCTGGATGTGCTCTAACCGAGGTTTGACCTGCGCCATGCTGTCGCCCTCGATGCCATAGGTCAGGAATTTGGTCTTGGTCAGGCCGTTGTTGCCCTTGGAAAGCTGCTGCCGCAACATCTGGCTGTACTCGGCTCGCACATCATCAAAGCCATCCTGCTGGTACGGGATGCGGATGGACTTCTCGAAGTCCGCCGAATCGGTGGCGGTATTCACGAAGGACAACTCGAAGTGGATAGAGCTGTCGAAAAAGTTGAGAAAACTGCACCATCAGTATCGCTTATCTCTGTATTATTTCTCTCAGTCTTATTACATCGTAGTTTGGCCGGGTCTTGAAGCGTATTCTGGACGACTCCAGAATCGTCATTATCACGATTCAGAAAGCGTAGTTTTGACGATTCTGACGAAAAATTCTTCACATAGATGAGATCGGGCTTGCCCAGCCCCCTCCGTTTGCGTTCAATCAGGCCGTACTCTTCAAGTTCTCGCAGCAGCTTGGTCGCCTTTTTATCGGCACAGCCCAGTGAATCCTGCACTTCCTGCACGGTATAGATGATGAACACCCGCCCAGCCTTGTCCAACCAACCATTCCGGGCTGACAGGCTCATGCGGTCAAGCAGGATACCGTACAGCGTTTTGGCATCTGTGGAAAGCGGTTGGAAGCGGCTGTCATGAAACAACAGCTTGGGAATCCGGTAGAAGGAGAACAGCTCGCTGGACTGCCCATAGAAGTAATCAAGGTCTGCGGTTCTTGTCGGCTTTCTTTCGGGCATAGAGAATATCCCATTTTTCAGGTGTGGAACGGAATACATTGACCTGCTTCTTATAAGGGCAGTGGGCATACAGGCAGGTGCGGAACTTGAAATCGGGCCGATAGTACGGACACAGCTTGCAGCTGTCCGGGGCACGGTCAGAACCTTCGCCAGCGGCGATCACATGGTGCATGGAGTGCTGAACATGGCGCAGGGCTTCGTTTCGCTTGTGGCTCACTTGGCATCACCTCGTTTCTCTAGCGGTGTCATCAGGTCTTTGTAACAGGGAACCAGCACACAGGGCTTTGCCCGCTTGTAGGGGCACCCTTCGCACTTGCTGGGGCCTTTGGGCGGCTCAATCAGATAGTAGCAGTTCTCTTTGCCGAGAACACAGCCCTTCTTTCGATTCTTCCAGAAGAAGCAGTGCCGGCAATCTGCCGGGCGGGAAGCATGGTAGCGGATACCGTCCATCGTGACGGTCAGAACTTTTTTCATCGGTAAACCCTCCTTTGACGGATTCGGGAAGTTCAGCCCGAAAACAAAAAAGCGCGTTCCTCTTTCTGTTCCGAGAGAACAGCGAGTGAACGCGCTATGTATGGAGAAAAGTGTTTTACACGGTTTCGGGCAGGAATGTGGAAAATAGATTTACACAGTTTATCTTGTATTTACATGGATTTACAGGAAAGCGGCTACCAATTTTAGCAGAGAGCCGGAAAACAGAGTTCAAAAGGTGCTTTATGGGGCTTCATTAGCTGGAAACCTGATTTTATTAGCTGGAACTGAAAATTCTGCTAATGGCATTAGCTGGCTAATTTTGGTGATAGGTTCAAAATGAAAAATGCGAAGATCGTCTTTCACATGGAAAAATGACCTTCGCATTTTCTTAAAGGGATACCCCAGACAGGATTCGAACCTGCGGTCTCCTCCTTAGGAGGGAGGCGCTTTATCCAGCTAAGCTACTGAGGCATATTATGTATTATCGTTGATTTTTTGAAATTCAACGCGCTTGGAAACGAATATGCAGAATGATTTCTACACCGAAGTGACCGACTGCATTGCAACCGGGACGATGGTAAAGTTGTTGCATCAAGATTTGTTGGGAAAATCTCGATCCCCAGTCTCGCTTTTGATTAGAGCAATCACTTCTGCCCCCAAGGTATCAGGTTGACCGAATTCTTAGGAGGCTTGCGCTCTATCCATCTGAGCTACGGAGACGAATGCCCTATTATAATACAGCATTTTGCGGATAAAATCAAGTTGAACCGGAGGGCAAAATGGTGTATGCTATAGAGGAAATGAAAATAGCCGCGGCAGGCTTTGCCGCGTGCGGAGGAACTTATGGAAAAGGCAAAAGGGAAAAAGCTGTTTTACCGCCCGGCGGGCAAGCGCAAGGGAATGTATACGCCTACGCAGATCATCTGTGTGAGCTTTGTCATCGTGATCGCGCTGGGCACCTTTCTGCTCAGCCTGCCTGTTGCCAGCAAGCACGGGCGGCTGGATGTACTGGATGCCATGTTCACCGCTACAAGCGCTACCTGCGTTACTGGTCTGATTGTGCGGGATACCTGGACCCAGTTCACCTACTTTGGGCAGGCGGTGATCCTGCTGCTCATTCAGGTGGGTGGTCTGGGGTTGGTCACCCTCACCAGCTTCTTCGCGCTGGCTATGCGGCGGCGCATGGGCTTCCGCGATCTGCGGCTGCTGGGAGAAAGCGTCTCAGCGGACGGATATGCGCAGGCCAAGGACGTGCTGAAGATCGTGGTGGGACTGGCTGGCCTGTTTGAAGGCATTGGCATTGTGCTGCTACTGTTCGCCTTTGTGCCGCAGTTCGGGCTGGAAGGCATCTGGGTGAGCGTGTTCACGGCCATCTCGGCTTTCTGTAACGCGGGCTTTGATCTGTTTGGCCGGTTCGGCCAGTATTCCTCACTGGCACCCTATGTGAACAATTACTATGTTCAGGCCGTTGTGATGTTCATGATCATCTCCGGCGGTCTGGGTTTCATGGTATGGGTGGAGATCGGTCAATACCGCAAAAAGCACCGGCTTTCCCTGCAGGCCAAGGTGGTGCTGAGCTTCTCGGTGATCCTGTGGCTCGGCGGCGCGGCGCTCATCGCGCTGATGGAGTGGAACAATGCTGCCAGCATGGGCGGGCTCTCTGTGCCCGGCAAGCTGATGGCGGCACTGTTCCAGTCGGTGTCCACTCGTACTGCGGGCATGAATACCATCGACCTTGCGGCCTGCGGCCCCATCACCAAACTGCTGATGAGCGCGTTGCAGTTCATTGGTGCGGCACCCGGTTCCACCGGCGGCGGCGTGAAGGTGACTACGTTCGCCGTCATCATCCTGACGATCCGCAGCGTGGCTCAGGGCCGCGACGACTGTGTGATCGCAGAGCACCACATCGAGTCCAAGACGGTTTATCGTGCTCTGACCATTATCGTGCTCGGCGGGCTGGCGGCGGTTGGCTCGGCTGTGGTGGTGTTCTATAACACCTCGGACGCTGTGTCGGTCATTGACGCTATTTTCGAGTCCTGCTCTGCCTTTGGCACAGTTGGCCTTTCGGTGGGCGTTACCAGCCAGCTGAACCGGGGCGCAAAGATCCTGTATATGCTGGTCATGTTCATGGGCCGTGTCGGCCCGGTGTCGCTGGCCATGAGCCTGACGGCAAAGCCGGACGACAACAAACGGAAGATCATGCCGGTGGGGCATATCAACGTTGGTTAAACGATTTTGAATGCCCTCCTAGAGTTGCGGCTCCCAGCATCCACTTCATGCCTTGAGCGGCATTCGTGTCTTGCTGGCCGCGGCCCCAACAACTCCTCCCTGCTTCTGCCGCAGGCAGCGGTCGTCGTTGTTGTACTCTGGGCATGTTCAGTGGAATTTGATTTTTATTTTTCGCATTTGTCGCAGTCCTGACGCTTGTCAGGGCGAATCCCTTCCATCTGCTAACGCAGACCGCTCGCCTGCTTGAAAGCCCCACTGGGGCTTTCATTGCTACGCAACCGCAGGGCTGCTCCAAATGCATTTTCACGAGTGAAGTCGTAGAGATAAGCGTCAGAGTATAACAAAAGTGGGTGCTATCCGAAAATAGCACCCACTTTTTTGTATATTGAAAAATAAAATTTACTCTGCGTACAGAGAAATGATGTTCAGCAAGATCTCAGTGCAGCGGTCCATGCGCTCAGCGGTGATGCACTCGCATACGCCGTGGAAATTGAAGCCGCCGGTGCCCAGATTGGGGCAGGGCAGGCCTTTCCAGCTCAGCATAGCACCGTCGGTGCCGCCGCGCACCGGAATTTCCTCCGGTTCCAGCCCGGCCATGCGGGTGGCCTTGCGGGCGGTCTCTACTAAGTGGAAATGCGGCTTGATTTTTTCCAGCATGTTGCGGTAGCTGTCCTTGATCTCCACGGTCACGGTGCCTTCGCCGTACTTTCCGTTCAAAAATTCGGCAATATCCAGCATGTTGTCCTTCTTGAACTGCAGCTTTGCGGCATCGTGGTCGCGCAGGATGTAGCCCAGCTTTGCGGTGGTCACATCGCCGTACATCTGGCACAGGTGGTAGAAGCCCTGACGGCCCTCGGTAGTCTCCGGCCGGGCCGTGACGGGCAGAGCACCGTGGAACTCCATTGCTACGTTGGAAGCGTTGATCATGGTGTCCTTGGCGGTGCCCGGGTGTACCGAGAAGCCGCGGATGGTCACGGTGGCGGAAGCGGCGTTGAAGTTCTCGTACTCAATGGAGCCGGCATCGCCGCCGTCCACCGTATAGGCAAAGTCGGCACCGAAGCCCGGAATATCGAACAGCTCTGCACCCTCGCCGATCTCTTCATCCGGAGTAAAGGCGATACACAGCTTGCCGTGGGGCAGGCCTTTTTCCTGAATGGTCTCAACAGCGGTCAAAATTTCGGCAATACCGGCCTTATCGTCGGCACCCAGCAGGGTGGTACCGTCTGAGGTGATGAGGGTCTCGCCCTTCATGGAAGTAAGGAAGGGGAACACAGAGGGCTTCATCACCATGCCGGTGGCGGGCAGAGTTACGTCGCCGCCGTTGTAGTTTTCCCACACAACGGGCTGCACATTCTCACCGCTGGCATCGTCGGCAGTGTCCATGTGGGCGATCAGGCCCAGAGCGTGTTGATCCTCACAGCCGGGCGTGGCAGGCAGGGTGCCATAGACGTAGCAGTGCTCGTCCACATGGGCATCCTCCATGCCAAGGGCCTTCATCTCATCCACCAGCTGGCGGGCAAGGTCAAACTCCCGTTCAGCGGAAGGGTGCGTACCGGAGTTTTCGTCCGAGGTGGTATGCACCCGGACATAATTCAAAAGCCGTTCATAAGCGCGCATAAGGCACACTCCTTTTATATTTCAGTGATGTATACTTCTCAGTTCCTTTATCATACCCTCTTTTCCGACAATTTACAACTGTTTTGCGCGCATTCATATGGAAAGATGAATCCTCATTTTTAAGGTGAACAAAATTCACGCAGTAAAATGCATCCATCTGTGCAGAACGTGCTACAATAGATACAAAATAAGCCGGGAGGGAAGTTTTATGGCTACAAAAGTCTTTTTTTACACCCTGCGCCCCTACGATGAGCTGGGCATCGCGCAGCGGCTGGCACCGCAGCTGGACGTTGAGTTTGGCTCTACGCAGGAGTATCCCACGCTGGAAAACGCTGAACTGGCAAAGGGTTATGATGCCGTGTCGGTAACGCCCTGTGATATGAGCACGCCCATGGTCAAGCGGTTTCACGAGCTGGGCGTAAAGTCCATCTGCTGCCGTTCCATCGGCTATGACCACGTAGACCGCGAGACGGCTCGGAAACTGGGCATGAAGGTGGCTAATGTGGACTACCCGCCAAACGGCGTTGCAAACTTTGCCATTATGCTCATGCTGATGAGCCTGCGCAAGGCAGGGCACATCCTCAAGCGCGGCGAAGCGCAGGACTACTCCCTGCAGGGAAAAATCGGCCGCGATATTTCCACCTGCACTGTGGGTGTGATCGGTACGGGCCGCATTGGCCGCACGGTGCTGCAGCATCTGTCCGGCTTTGGCTGCCGCCTGCTGGCCTACGACCTGTACCCCAACGACGAGGTAAAGAAGATCGCCGAGTATGTGCCGCTGGAGACCCTGCTGGCGGAAAGCGATGTCATCACTCTGCACACCAACGCTACGGAGGAGAATCACCATCTCATCGACACCAAAGCAATTGAGAGCATGAAGCCGGGCGTGACCATCATCAACACCGCCCGCGGCAAGCTGATCGACAGCGATGCACTGATCGCCGGGCTGGAAAGCGGCAAGATTGGCGCGGCGGGCCTGGACGTGCTGGAAAATGAGAACGGCCTGTACTATTATAATCGCATGGGCGATGTGATCCCGAACCCGGAGCTGGCGGCTCTGCGCAGCATGCCCAATGTGATCCTGACCGACCACACGGCTTTCTACACCCACGAGGATGTGGAGAGCATGGTGCGCGGTGTGCTGGAAAGCGCGGTTGCCTTTGAAAAAGGCCAGCCCACCCGGCATGATGTGACGGACCTTTGATTTGTCCGGCAGACGATTTTGAATGGCCACCGTTGCACTCTGGCCATCTTCAACGGAAACAGTATTTCTGAATAGAGCAGATCCCGGCAGACTGCGGTCTGCCGGGATCTGCATTTTCACGGGAGGGGGTGCAGCGGAAAACGGCATTCCGTTTGTTTGAAGCGTCTGCCGGTTGGGACCCTTCCGGTGAAAAAGGGATTCCTGAAAATCCGCAGATTTTCAGGAATCCCCAATAAAAAATAATTATTCCGCTAAAAATGCGCAGAGCAAAGCGGAGAGCATTCAAATGGTAATCAACCCAGACTGATGCCCATGCGGCGGGCGACGGTGAGCAGGTCGCAGTTCTCCGGCACGTTGCGGGTCTTGCCTGCAATGTCGGCCAGACGGTTCTCGGTGACATGGCGGTTCACCATGGCAACGGTCACGCCGTAGCGCTCGATCTCCACTAGCTTTGCCGCATAGCTGCCGAACTGGGTGGCCAGCACACGGTCGTAGGCGCTGGGGCTGCCGCCGCGCTGCATGTGGCCCGGGATGCACACACGGGTCTCCATGCCGGTTTTTTTCTGCACGGCCTGTGCAATGCGGTTGGTGGCGGTGGTGCCAAAGCCTGCCTCGGCGCGCTTTGCCATCCATTCCTTGCGCTTCATGCCGGCTTCCTCGCAGTTGATGGCACCCTCGGCCACAGCGATGATGGAAAAGTTGGAACCCTTCTTTGCGCGGCGTTCCACGGCAGAGCACACACGGTCGATATCATAGGGCTGTTCCGGCAGCAGAATAATATCTGCACCACCTGCAATGCCGGAATACAGCGTCAGCCAGCCTGCCTTGTTGCCCATGATCTCAATGCACATCACGCGGCTGTGGCTGCCTGCGGTGGTGTGGATGCGGTCGATCACATCGGTGGCAATGTCCACGGCGGTGTGGAAGCCGAAGGTCACGTCGGTACCATAGATATCGTTATCAATGGTCTTGGGCAGGCCGATGATGTTCAGACCCTCCTGCGAGAGCAGGTTTGCGGTTTTGTGGGTGCCATTGCCGCCCAGGCACAGCAGGCAGTCCAGCTTGGCTTCCTTGTAGGTCTTTTTCATGGCGGCAACTTTATCAATGTTGTCGTCCTCCACCACACGCATCATCTTAAAAGGCGTGCGCTTGGTGCCCAGAATGGTGCCGCCCAGCGTCAGGATGCCGCGGAAATCGTCCTCGCACATCTCCTTGTAGTCGCCGTTGATCAGGCCGCTGTATCCGTTCAGGATGCCAACGATCTCCACGTTATCGCCCATGCGGGCATACAGTGCTTTTGCTACGCCGCGGATGGTGGCGTTCAGACCCGGACAGTCGCCGCCGGAAGTCAGGATTCCAACACGTTTTTTCATTCAAAAGCCCTCTTTCATTTGGTATTCAGCGCCGCGCGTTCTGCCTTTCAAAGTCAGTCTGCCCGGAGACCTACCTGTTTATAGTATAAGATTATTCCGGATGGGGGCCGCTGTCAAGAGAAGCGCAGAAAATTTACACGCTTCCACGGTGCATTTCTGCGGGCAGGAGAACAGCGGGAAAACTTTTGCAGAAAAAATAAAAAAATGGTTGACAAGCGCGGGCCTTTTGAGTATAATATCCCTTGTCAGCAGCGCACGGCGCGACAGACAAACTGAATAATGGGGATTTGCATAGTGGTAGTGCGGTAGACTCTGACTCTACTTGTGGGAGTTCGATTCTCTCATCCCCAACCAAGAAAACCGCAGTCTCAACTGGCTGCGGTATTTTCGGGGCATAGCGCAGTTGGTAGCGCGCCTCGTTCGGGACGAGGAGGCCGTGGGTTCAAATCCCGCTGCTCCGACCAAAAAGAACCAGTACACATTCGTGTACTGGTTCTTTTTTGTCTCCGCGCGGGATTTGAACAGGGCGGCGGTGCGAAGCACCGCAAACAAAGCCATAGTATGGCTTTGTTTAGCCCGCGGGTTCCACCGGCTAGGAATGTCTAACAAGGTGCAAGCTGCTAACACATTCGTGTACTGGTTCTTTTTTGTCTCCGCGCGGGATTTGAACAGGGCGGCGGTGCGAAGCACCGCAAACAAAGCCATAGTATGGCTTTGTTTAGCCCGCGGGTTCCACCGGCTAGGAATGTCTAACAAGGTGCAAGCTGCTAACACATTCGTGTACTGGTTCTTTTTTGTCTCCGCGCGGGATTTGAACAGGGCGGCGGTGCGAAGCACCGCAAACAAAGCCATAGTATGGCTTTGTTTAGTGCGAGGGTCCCAACCCGTAGGAATGTCTAACAAGATGCATGCTGCTAGGAGCAGCGGGATCTGCAACCCGAAAAGTTTTGACTTGTGTTCTAAATATGATATACTGGAAAAGCAAAGCCATATTTGGCTGCAGAACGGACAAAAAAGCGAGGAAAAACAGAAACTATGCAGGAAATAAAAAAGAAAAAACGGGCGGTCGCGCTTTTTGTGATCGTTCTGATCTGCCTTTGCGGCTGGTGGGCTGTGCGGAAAGAGGGTTTCTTTCTGGATGAGATCTACTCCTACGGCCTTGCAAACAGCAGCTATGCGCCGTTTTTGAATTGGTATTATAATGGTGAGCATTCGTTTGATGGAAATCTCCCGGAAGCAGTTTTTGAACAACAGGATTTTGTGAATTATATTTCGGTTCAGAAAAATGATCGCTTCAACTATGCGTCGGTCTACTATAATCAGACGCAGGACATTCATCCGCCGCTGTTTTATTTTCTGTTGAATACAGTATGCTCGCTGTTCCCGGGCAGCTTTACAAAATGGACGGGTCTGGGGATGAATTTTGTGCTGCTGGGCGGCACGCTGGCAGCGCTGTATGCGCTGGGCATGGAGCTGTTTGCAGACTGGAAAAAAGCATTGTTCGTCTGTGCATTGTATGCGTTCAACCGTGAAATGATCTCAAATGTGACGATGGTGCGCATGTATATGCTCATGACCTTGCTGACGATCCTGCTTGCGCTGCTGGTGGCAAAGTCTCTTCGCAGGCCGTCTGTGCCCAAATATCTTCTGATCGGTGTAACCATCTATCTTGGCATGATGACCCAGTATTTCTTTGTGGTCTATGCCTTCCTGCTGTGCGCAGCATATGACCTTTACCTGATGTTCCGGCGCGAATGGAAAAATGCTGCTGCATTTTCGCTTCCGGCACTTGCGGGTGTTGGCGGAATGCTGCTCACCTTTCCGTGCTGGTATGCACAGCTGCACTCGCAGAATACGAACTCACTGGATGCTACAACGCGCAATCTTTTTGATCTGGCGCAGTACCCCAAAGGCCCGCTGGAGCTGATCGGCTGGAGCATCGTCGGCTTTGCTGTAGGCGCAGGCATTATGGCCGTGCTGATCCTGACGAAGCTGGGGCAGCGCTGGCTGCCGGGCAAGTTGCGCGGCACTACGCTGATCCCCGAGGATGTCAAGCTGATCACGGTCCCGGCGCTTGCTGCATTTCTGGTTATCGCGGTGATCTCGCCGTATAAGTCGCTGCGGTATGTGTACCATCTGCAACCGCTGGAAGCGCTGTTTTGTGGCTGCGGCCTTTTCTCCATTCTGGATACGCTGCGTGCAGGCACCAGAAAGCGCATTCTGCAGATCGTGTGCCTTGCAATGGTCGTGCTTGCATTTGTGATCGAGCCGGAGCGCATGTACAGCGGTACTTATAAGATAGACAAAGAACTGGAACAATACAGTCAGGCCGCCTGCGTGGATATTACCGGGGACCTTGGCAGTTTCACTTCCGGCGTGCAGGAGCTTCTCAAATTTCAGGAGGTCTGTGTGGTGCCGGACGATTCCAGTGAGCTGCTGGTGCAGTATAACACCGGCGAAAATGATACGCTGGTGCTGTTCATTGGAGGCCGGGGGCTGTGGCAGTTCGTGACGGCAGAACAGGTGGAGCAGATCACGGCCCAGAACATGGAAACTGCGTGGAACGTTGCCCGACAGGGCGGCTATGAGGATGTTTCGCTGCTGGCAACGCAGGAGTTTGAACAGATCTTTGTTTTGAAAAAGTGAGCGCTTTGCGGCACAGCAGAAGGAAAAACTGCCTTTTTTGCGCGTGCTATATCGTTTTAAGGTAAAGTGTGCTAGAATAGTACCATCAACGATTCAGGAGGGTATCCCATGCTCAAACGACTGCGCAAAGCGCACCCGATCTTATTCTGCGTTCTGGCAGAAGTGGTCTTTCTGGCAAGCCTGTTCGTAACAGATCTTGTCTTTACCATTGCATTGGTTCTTTTTCGGACGGATTTTGCGTCCATTGATACATACCTCTACAGCACTCTGCAGGAGCTGGTGGGGGCCATGGTGGCAGTGCTGTTTCTGGTACGGACAGACCGTGCTGGGCTGCTGCGCCGCCGCGGCAGCGGCTTTTTCAATGGCCTGCTGGTGGGCATGTACCCGCTGGTGTTCATTGGCTACAATGCCTTTGGGTCGCTGGTGCTGGGCCGGCCGGAGAACGGCGTGCTGCAGCCTGCGGCACGCATCTGCACCTTCCTTGTCAGCATGGCCATGGTGGGTGTGGCCGAGGAATTCATCTTCCGCGGTGTCATTGCCCAGACCCTGCTGGAGCACTTTGGCACCAGCCGCGCCGGTGTGTGGAAGGCCTGCCTTTTGTCCGGTGTGCTGTTTGGTGCGGCGCACCTGACCAATATCCTCAGTTCGGCACCCTTCGGTGTGCTGATGCAGTGCGTGTTTGCAGCATCGCTTGGCACTCTTTTTGCGGCGATCTACTTCCGCACCGGCAATTTGTGGGTGACGGTATTCCTGCATGGTGCCATGGATATTTCGTCCATGCTCATCGGTGGGCTGTACGGCACCACTACCGTGGCCGATGCGGTGAGCGGCTACGATGCATCCATGCTGCTTTCGGTGCTGCTGTATCTGATCCCCACCGCAGTTCTGCTGCGCAAAAAGAAGCTGCCGGAGGTACAGCTGTACTGGCACCAGTACGTAAAAAAATAAAGGCAGGATGCAAAAAATATCCTTGCATTTTGCACAGGGTTCTGGTATACTGTATCTGTTACCGTGGTACGGGGCTGGGAGTATGCCCGCTTTTTGGGAATGCCGTTTCCCGCCGCTGTTCCATTGGCACATAAAATTTTATAAAGAGGTATGTAACTATGAACAAGCAGGAAGTTATGGCCAAAGTCGCTCTGACCGAGAAGGACACTGGCTCTCCCGAAGTGCAGGTCGCTCTGCTGACCGCTCACATCAACGAGCTGAACGAGCACCTGAAGAAGAACCCGAACGATCACCACAGCCGCCGCGGCCTGATGAAGATGGTTGGCCGCCGCCGCAATCTGCTGGCTTATCTCCAGAAGAAGGACATCGAGCGTTACCGTGCTCTGATCGCAACTCTGGGTCTGCGTAAGTAATTTAAACAGAGGGCAGGTACCGCAAAGGTGCCTGCCTTTTGCTTTTGTATACAAATGGCAGCGGCTGCGTATTGCAGCAGTAAATCGAACGCCTGTGCCCCGAATGCTTTTTCATGGCGCGGACGGCTCACATCAACGGCAGAGACATTCCCCCGGTGGGGGGGGGGGAATATCTCAAACAAAACCGGATGTGAACGGCACGGACGCTGGATTTATTGCTATGATGCGCGTGCCACCGCCTTTTGGATAGAAAAAATCCGAAAAAACAAGGAGGCAAAAACAATGGCAATTGAATTTGGTTCCCGCAGAGAGACCTTTGAGAACTACAAGGTCTACGAGACCATGCTGGCAGGCCGCCCGTTCAAGGTAGAAATGGGCAAAATGTGCGGTCTGTCCAACGCCAGCGCGCTGATCCGCTACGGCGAGACCTGCGTTCTGTGCAATGTGGTCATGAGCCCCAAGCCCCGCGAAGGCGTGGATTTCTTCCCGCTGAACGTCGAGTATGAGGAAAAGCTCTACGCCGCAGGCCGCATCCCCGGCAGCTTTATGCGCCGTGAGGGCCGCCCCGGTGAGCGCGCCATCCTGACCAGCCGCGTGGTGGACCGCCCCATGCGCCCGCTGTTCCCCAAGGAGATGCGCAACGACGTGTGCATCACCATGACCGTCATGAGTCTGGACCCCGACTGCAGCCCTGAGATCGCCGGTATGATCGGTGCTTCTCTGGTCACTGCCGTGTCCGACATCCCGTGGAACGGCCCCATCGGCGGCGTGCAGGTGGGTCTGGTGGACGGCGAGATCGTGCTGAACCCCACGCAGGAGCAGCGCAAGGTGAGCGACCTTGCCCTGACCGTTGCCGCCACCATGGATAAGATCGTCATGATCGAGGCCGGTGCCAATGAGGTGGACGAGGACACCATGCTGAACGCCATCAAGGCCGCTCACGTGGAGATCAAAAAGACCATTGAGTTCATCAACCGCATCGTGGCCGAGCGCGGTAAGAAGAAGATCGATTTTCAGGTGGTGGGTCTGGATATGGACGTGTTCCACGCCATCCAGAACAAGTATCTGGACGACTTCAAGGCCGCTATGGACACCGACGACAAGAATGTGCGCGATGCCGCTCTGCTGCCCATCATGGACAAGATCGCCGAGGAGTACCCCGACCTGACCGCTGCAGACCTTGATCTGGTCAGCTACAAGATGCAGAAGTTCGTGGTGCGCCGCTGGCTGCTGGACGAGGGCAAGCGCGTGGACGGCCGCGGCATCAACGAGATCCGCCCGCTGGCTGCCGAAGTGGGCATCCTGCCCCGCGTGCACGGCTCCGGCATGTTCACCCGCGGCCAGACGCAGGTGCTGACCACCTGCACTCTGGGCGGCACCAAGGACAACCAGCTCATGGACGACCTGACCGATGAGCAGACCAAGCGCTATATCCATCACTACAACTTCCCGCCGTACTCTGTGGGCGAGGCCCGCGCACCGCGCAGCCCCGGCCGCCGCGAGATCGGCCATGGCGCATTGGCAGAGCGTGCTCTGGTGCCCGTGCTGCCCTCTCTGGAAGAGTTCCCCTACACCATCCGCTGCGTGTCTGAGGTGCTCTCCTCCAACGGTTCCACCTCTCAGGCATCCATCTGCGGCTCTACGCTGGCCCTGATGGATGCAGGCGTGCCCATCAAGGCACCCGTTGCCGGCATTTCCTGTGGTCTGATCACCGAGGGTGACCGCTGGATGACCATGTTGGACATTCAGGGCGTGGAGGACTTCCACGGCGACATGGACTTCAAGGTGGGCGGCACCCGCAAGGGCATCACTGCCATCCAGATGGACATCAAGATCGATGGCCTGACCTACGACATCATTGCCGAGGCTTTCGAGAAATGCCGCAAGGGCCGCCTGTATATTCTGGACGAGATCATTAAGCCGGTGATCGCAGAGCCCCGCCATGAGCTGAGCCGCTACGCACCCAAGATGTTCAGCATGATGATCCCCACCGATAAGATCAAGGACGTGATCGGTAAGGGCGGCAAGGTCATTCAGGACATCTGCGCTACCTGCAACTGCAAGATCGACGTGCAGGAGGACGGCCATGTGTTCGTCTCTGCTGTGGATCAGGAGGACGCAAAGCGCGCCATCTTTACCATCAAGACCATTGTGGAGGACCCCGAGATCGGTGCCATCTACAAGGGCAAAGTGACCCGCCTGATGAACTTTGGTGCCTTCGTTGAGATCGCACCGGGCAAGGAAGGTCTGGTGCACATCTCCAAGCTGGACACCAAGCGTGTGGAGCGCGTGGAGGATGTGGTGGCTGTGGGTGATGCCATCGTGGTCAAGGTGACCGACATCGACCAGCAGGGCCGTATCAACCTGAGCCGCCGCGATGCCATTCTGGCGCTGGAAGCCAAGCGCGCCGAGCAGCAGGCACAGCAGCAGTAAACCCTGACTGCATAAAAGAAACCGAAAAAGAGGACCCGATGCATCTGCATCGGGTCCTCTTTGTTGTATCAGAATAAAATTATACTGTGCGGTATTTGCGATCCAGCGCCCAGCCGAATGCAAACAGCACCACACCGCTGACAGCCAGCACCGGCACGGGCCAGTTCAGCTGACCGGTCTGCGGCAGACCGCTCATTACCGGATTATCCGGGTGGCCCGGCAGAACGGGGCTGTCTGGATTACCGGGTGCTACCGGATGATCCGGATGGCCCGGGGCCACGGGATTGTCCGGATGGCCCGGAGCCACGGGATTGTCCGGATTACCGGGAGAGACCGGGTTATCCGGGTTGTCCGGCGGGGTAGGCGTATCAGGATGATCGGGCGTATCCGGCGGCGTAGGCGGGGTAGGGGGCGTAGGCGGCGTGTCCGGCTTGGTGGGGGTGTAAGCACCCACCTTGGGGCTGGCATCCACCGCATAATTCCACTTGCCATCCTCCGCCATGGGCAGAGAGACAAGGAACGGATTGATCGGCTCATAGCCCTTGGAAGCCTCGGTCTGCACGATCAGATACAGGCCCAGCTCCAGACCACGGAAGGTCACGTTGCCGTCCGCATCAATGGTCTTTGTGGTGCCCTCGGCGCTTTGAGGCAGATACTCCTGCAGCTGGGCCGCAAGGGTGCTGTCGGTCAAATCACCCAGCGCAATGCCGCAGCCGTAGAAATCGCCGCAGTATTCGTAGCTCAGGTTGCCGTTTTGGCGCTTTACCTCGGCCACACGGTACAAAGTGAGCTTGCCGCCGCTCAGCGCCTTATCGTTGGCGCTGTCGTACAGCGTAACGCAGATGGTGCCGGTAGTGGGATTGCCGCTGCTGTCCACCAGCTTGATGTTTGCGCTGGTGGCAAGGGCAGGCAGCGCACTTGTTACCAGAAGGCACAGCACCAAAAGCAGGGCCGCAGCGTGCTTTTTGAGATCAGTGCGTTTCATGTTTTTCACCTCTTGTAGATTTGCGTTTGCGGTTGGAGAACAGCAGCCAGAGCAGCAGCACCAGCAGCAGGGGCAGTGCCATGATGGGAGCTGTGATGATCGGTTCGATCTTGATGGCATCGGCTGTTACACGGATGTGCTTGAGCTTGTCCGGCGTTTCGATGCGCCGTCCGCGCACCAGAAGGCGGTGGGAGTTGATGCCGTAGGGGGTGCAGGTCATCAGGGTGACGTAATCCTTGCCGTCCACCACCTTGAGGTTGTCGGTCTCGGTGGGCAGTACGATGGAGATCTGGTCCACCTCATAGGTCAGCACCCGGTCCAGCACCGTGATGGTGAAGGTGTCGCCCACTTCCAGCTGGTCCAGATTGGTGAACAGCTTGGCGCTGGGCAGGCCGCGGTGAGCCGAAATGACCGCGTGGGTGCTGCCGCCGCCCACCGGCAGGCTGGTGCCCTCCAAGTGGCCTGCGGCGATCTGCAGCACGCCATCGCTGGTGCCGTGGTAGATGGGCAGCTCCACACCGATCTTTTCAATGGTGATGTAGCCCATAATGCCGGTGCCGGTCACATCCAGCGTGGCGTTGTAGCTGGTGAACCGGTCGGCATGGAACAGCGCGTCCGGGTCGGCGGCGATCTGCGCATTGAACGCATCTGCCGCCTCGAAATAGGCGCTGTAGTCGGCATCGGTCAGCTTGTCCACATCCTCGGCATAGGTGGCCACAGCACGGGACTGATGCAGCTGGTTGACGTAATCGCTGAGGGTGGGGTATAACATCACGGATAGACCCACGAAAAAGACGAGGATCAGGATGATGGTGCTTTTGTTCTTTTTCATGGGCTACTCCCTAATGTTATAAGGATAGGAGCGGGGGCCTTGCGGCCCCTTTGCTCCGGGTTCTTGGGGGAAATGGAGCTTACTTGTTCTCCATGCGCTTCTTGGTGACCAGCAGAACGATGGCCGCAACCATCAGGCCGCCGCCGACCACATAGAAGATGGTAGTGCCGATGCCGCCGGTGGAGGGCAGGGTAATGCCGCCGGCTTTTTTGTTGATGATTTTATTACTCAGGTTACCGGCCAGAGAAACATTGTATACGTCGTGCGTTGCAGAAATGACGATTTCTTTATCGGGACAGGCACTGTAATCGTCAGGAGTTTTGGTCTCCTTCAGGTAGTAGGTGCCAGCGTCCAGACCTCTAACATTGAACTGACCATCTTGGCCAGAGATCATCATCTCAACAGCGTCTTTATCGGTTGCGTCTTTGATGGGGTAGTAGAAGGCGCCTTCTTTGTAGAGCTTTACTTCCTGTTCCTCAGTACAAGCTTTGTCGCTGTACAGACGGAAGCCGGCGCCCGCCAACTCGTTGCCCGGGGTATCATCATCGCGATACTTGGTGTTGTTCAGCTGGTAGGTGTACACACAGACTTCGCTTTCGGGAGTATGATCAAGGGATGTGCTGATTCTGGGATTGTTGGAATACTCGAGATAAACACGATTCTTGTTATCAGTACCACCGCCTGCAATATTGACATAGGCCTTTTCGTTCAGGTGTGCAGTATAGGTGACCGTAATCGTAGCGCCCTCATTCAAATTGAGCCCTGCTGCAGCTGCACAGGTCTTGACATTATCAATGCTCAGTTTGAAGGACTGAGAAACGTTCGGATTACGTGTATAGTTAGCAGCATCGATCACTTGTGGATTACCGCCATTGACATTTGCGATTTCCACCTTATCCAATTTGTCAAAGGTAATGCCGTCAGACAGAGTATCATTGAAGCAAACAGTGTACTTATCATAGTAATCGTAAGCACGGCCATTGTCTTTGCTTGCGGGCAACTTAGCGATCAGCTGGAACTGGAACTTTTCGTTGATTGCATGGTCAGCGCTGGAATAAAAACCTGCTTCGCTGGTGCCATCCTGATTGTCATAAACTTTCTTCTCAACAGTGGGCTTTACAACCTTATAATTAATGTTAAAGACATATTCTGCTTTGGTAACTTTCAGCAGGAAGGAATTGTAGGCATGATAGTAATCGTCTTTGTTAAAGGAGGAAGTATCAACGATCAGATAATAACCTGGCTTTGGAACTTTGATGCCACCGGTGTGAAGACCTTGAATGACGGGTTTCGGGTCTCCATTCGAGTAGAGATAGTTGCATACACAACGCGCAAAAGCGATGCTGTTATCATCGGAATCACCCCATTTGCTGATAACCGCAACAGCTTCCTGAGGAGTGAAATTAGTTTTAAACTCACCGCCGATGGTAAGATCTTCCGTCAATTTCTCCAGAAAACCCGTATGATCAGGGATGCTTTCGCCCCAATTAACGTTGGAAATCTTCTTATTGTCCTCACTAACATCACCCGTGAAGATCTGGAAAGCGGTGTACTCGTGTTTTGTGTTGAGGTTCTCCTCAGTCTCCCCAGGGTTGTATGCAAACGCCGGGATCGCCATGGCGCACACCATGGCAACTGCCAGCAGTGCGGCCAGCAGCTTTTTGATTACTTTCTTCATCATGATTTGCGAAAGTCTCCTTTCAAGTTTTTCTGATTCCTATTTTCAGGGTCTGCTTCCGGCGCAGAATCAATTTTGCCGCCGTGTCAGGAAGGATGCAGGTTTTTTAACGTGCCCTCCTTTCGCGTCTGCGCTTTTTGCAAACCCCGCACACCAGAGCGGCAAGCATCAGCGCGCCGCCGCCTGCTGTATACAGTTTGGTACCGGCCCCGCCGGTAGAGGGAAGTTCGTAGTCGGACGGATCGGCCTGACTGGTGATCACAAGGCTGTCGGTTTTTACCGACTTTTCGGCATCATCGCTGATGGTCGTGTCCAGAATCCTGATGTTATTGATTACTTCACCGTCAACAGCCGTTTTGCCAAAGTCCTTCAGCTTGACGGTGTAGCGGATAGAATAGGTGCCTGCGGCAATGGGGGAACCGGCAGAACCCAAGGTGATCTTGCGCTCACCATTATCATCTTCCCAAGTGATGCGGAGCGTTGTATTGCCGTTTTCCATGCTGAGCTGGAGCGAGTTTTCGACATATTCGGCGGTTACGCCGGTGGGCAGGGTCATGCTGTTCGCAAGCGTCAGCGGGTCGGCCTGTTCGTTCTGGACCACAAGCGTAACAGTGTAATCCAGATAGGCATCGCTGCCATCGTAGCGCGGGTCCTTCACGCTCTGGTTAAGGTCATAGTTCTTATCGTCTTTTTTATCCTCATCGGGGGTTTCATCCGGGTTGATGGTGATATCAAGGGTGTAATCTTTTTTGACCTCGATCTGATTAAAGCCGCTGCTGGTGACCTCGCTCTGGTTCCACTGGAAATTGAAGGAAACGTTGCTGGTGACCTTGGCATCGGAAGTATCCGCGCCTGCGGCTTCCGCCTCTTTCTGCCGGATATAGTTTTGGTCGTACCGCAGCACGGCGTACCAGCAGCCGTCATTCCCCTTGAGCAGCTGGTAGCTGCCGCAGGTGTCATAATTGCCGGTATCTTCCAGTTTGCCGGAGATAAGCTCGTCGTTCAGCACATCAAAGCTCTTGGGCAGCTTAACATGGACACAGTAGTCGTTGTCCTGGATCGCTTGGGCCGGGATATCTGTGACGGTCAGGCTGCTGTGCAGAAGCTCCGAAATGGTGGTGACGTTGGTATCCTCGTATTCAGTGCCATTCTTGCGCTGCACCTCCAGAGCAGTGAGGTAATCCAGTGCATCCAGACCTTTGATGGTGGTAATGTTGCCCTCGTCATCTTTGACTTTGAAATCCAGCGTAGCAACGCCGTAATCGGCCTGCTGCGCATTTGCCACAGACACCAGCGTTGTCACCTGCGAAGCATTCAGCGTGACTTTAGCCACCTTGCCATCCACATCGCCGGAGATCACGGTCAGGGTGCCGAAATCTTTGTCCACATCGCTCACGATGCCAACGGTGCTGGCATCCACGGTGTATTCCTCAATGTGGGGCGCGGTGTCGGTGGTGGCCGCAGCATCCATGGAGAGCAGGGCAATGTCGGCATCGGCGGAATCATCCTGCACCTGCAACGGCTGGCTTTCCGCGGCCACAGCCTTGGTCACAGTGCCATTGTAAATGACGATATCACCGGGCATTGCGGCATCAGACGGCAGATCACCGTCAAAATCCATGGCATAGCCGCTGCCGGTCTCTTCGTTGTACAGCGCGCTGCGCAGCTGGCTGTGCAAAGACAGCACGCTGGAAACCTGCGGGATAGCGCTCTGGGGGATATCGGCATATTTCAGGCAGTAGGAAAGGAACATCACGTCCCATGGGCCGTAGTCGTTGCCGTAGTCGTTGCCGTAGCGGGTGTAGTGGCGCACGGTCTCGCCGTCGGCATCGTCCAGCTGGAAGTTGCGCTCGCTCTGCTCATAGCCCAGCTGGCTCTCGGCTACGGTCAGCAGGTCGTCGGCCCAGTTGCCGCTCAGCGTGGTGCCGGTCTGTGCCAGCCATTCGTCCTCGTCCTGCGTGCCGTCCAGCGGGTCGGACAGGCAGTTCACCGTGTGGTGATGCTCCGGCAGGCCGCAGACCAGCACTTCCTCGTAGCAGGCATCGGTGTGGTGGTGCACCGGGGTCTCGATCACAGGATCGACCACCACGGGCTTTGCGGCCACCGGCTCCTCAAACAGGGCCACCGGGTCATAATCGGGGTTCACTTCTTCTACAAGCTCGCCCTCTTCCAGACCGCACACCAGCTCATAGGTGGTGGTGTAGCAGCTGTCGTCGTGGGTGTGCTCGAACAGCTCACAGATCAGGCTGCCGTCCTCAGGGTCAAAGCAGTCGTCGGTGTGCTCGTGCTCTTCTTCCCGGCAGGTCAGCTCCTGCACTTCCTGGTAGCAGTCGTCGGTGTGCTCATGGGGCACAAAGATGTACTCCGGCTCTGCGGAATAGGCTGCAATGCCGGGATCATCCGCATCCACGCCGAACGCATCATCAAAAGACATGTCGTCGTCCGTCATGGTGGCGTTCCAGTCCTCCGGTTCGCCTTCCTCATAGCCGCACACCAGCTGCTTTTCATAGCAGGCAGCGGTGTGCTCGTGCTCCAACTCGCCGCACAGGTATTCGGCCGTTTTGGCAATGCCCACGCCGTGCAGCTGCCAGTTCACGAACAGGCTGGTGGTAAGCGCCAGTGCCAGCAGCAGCGCAGTATAGCGTCTGGCGCGCTGGTGGTTCCGACGGAACTTTTTCTGATATTCTTTCACAATATCCCGCATGATTCCTAAACCTCCTTAGTGGATCAACGAGAAGCTGGACAAGGGCCATACCCGCAAAAAAACCTTGCCTACGATCTGACTTTTTTCCACACAGCCGATCACACTGCTGCGGCTGTCAATGGAGGTGGCCCGATGGTCACCCAGTACGAAATACCGGTTTTCCGGCACCTGATAGGGAAATTTGATGTCGCATTCGCCCAGAGCCAGTTCATCTACATAGGGCTCATCCAGCGTCTGGCCGTTCACAGTGACCACACCGTCCTCGTCCAGTTCGATCACATCACCGGGCAGGCCGATGATGCGCTTGAGCAGAAGCTTGTTCTGCCAGTAAAATCCGCAAAGGTCGCCGGTCTTCATGTCGCTGCCCTTGACCAGCAGAATGATGTCCCGGTCCTGCAGAGTGGGGTTCATGCTGTCGCCGGAGACCTGCAGCACCGGCAGAAACAGGGTGGCCAGCAGCACGGCAACGGCCGCGACCACCAGCAGCGTGTAGACAGTGCTGCGCAGCACCCGCATATAACGGCTGCGGTAGGCCAGACGTTCGCGCTCTGCTTCCACCTCTGCTGTGGATGGAATGGGCGTGAACCTGATCTTTTGCTCTTTCATTTGGCACGCTCCTCCGGCAGGAATTCCGTGCTGTGATAGCCGTCCAGCAGTTCGCTGGCCCGGCGGTCAAAAGCGGCCCGGCGCTGCTGGATCTCCTGCTGCGTCCGGGCAAGCATTGCCTTGCAGTCCGCTTCGGTCTGGGCGCGCTTGCGTGCGGCGGCTTCCGTTTCCGCGTCGCACTGCTGCTGGGTACGGGCCTTCAGGTTCGCAGCCTCGGTCTGTGCCTGTGCAAGGATCTGCTGGGCTTCGGCTTCCGCCTGAGCGCGCAGAGCGCTGGCAGCGGCATCGGTGTTTTTGTTTGCTGCGAGCACCGATGCAACGTATTCATCAGCCGCAGCCTGCGCCGCTTCAAACACCTTGTTCAGCTCCAGTGCAGCCTGCGCAATGGAACCTGCGTTTTCAATATGGATCTGCCGTTCCTGCAGCTGGGCAGACAGGGCAGCGTTTTCTGCCCGGAGCCGGTCCTCGCTCTGCTTGAGCGCCAGAATGATCTCGACTAATTCGGTGCGGCGCATGTGCCGCAGTTCACGGTCTGGCATAATGATCGATTTCTCCCGCAAAAAGTGGTCGGATTGGGCGAACGAAAACTTTCGATAAATACGAAAATTTTCGCACCACAAAACCACATTTGATATATCAGCTTTCGGCGTGAAAGCGCCAGTTTGATGAATGACCTTCCACCTTATATGTTAGCACAGTATGCGTAACAAAAGCGTAACAAAAATGCCTTTTCCGTGCATTTTTTTGCCAAAGCCAAAGAAAAATTGTTTCTTTTGATGTAAACGATTAAAATGCGTTAAAAACAAAAAGAACTGTCCCCACAACGGAGACAGTTCTTGAAAAACAGATGAAAATAGAAGCCGGATCAGAAGCTCTTCAGCAGATCGCCCAGAGTCAGGAAGGACTGGTAGATCACGTTGACATTGTTGATGATGGAGCTTGCACCGGAGAAGATGCGGGCAATGGCGTTGAACACCTTACCGACATTCAGGAAGCTGTTGTAAGCGTCGCGGGCACCACCGTCCAGATAGACCATTTCCTCTTCGCTGATGGAGGCATAGTTTGCGGGCAGTTTCATAGTAGACATGGAGATTTTCCTTTCTATTGATAAAATTGATACAGTGTGTGAAAAGACTTAAATAAAGGCAGCCACGGCCAGCGTGGTGATCAGAGCACCGGCTACCGTCAGAACGCTCAGAATCGGGCCGTCATCGTATTCCTGCGCGGTCTGTTCCGGCTGAGCGGGCGTGGATGTGCTGGTGGAAGTGGTGGCATTTTTCACGGTCCAGTGTGCGTACACAGTGGTATCACCGGTAAACACCGTAGAGGTGCTGATTTTTGTGCCGCCCACCGGCTCGGTATACCAGCCGTCAAAGGTGTAGCCTTCCAGCGTAGGCTGCGCGGGCAGGGCACTGAGTTTGCCGCTCAGATTGGTGGTGACTGCCACAGCGGAGCTGCTGCCGCCCATGGCATCCAGACCAATGGTGTAGACCTGCGAATCCTTGTCTTCTGCGGCAAAGGCAGAGGGCAGTGCACAGCAGAGCAGTGCAGCGCTGAGCAGACCGAGGACCAGCATTTTCAAGATCTTTTTCATATGACTCCTCGCTTTCCTGACGAATTGGGATGTGGTGCCTGCCGGGAACGGAAACACCAGAACAGACCTCGATGTCCCCGCCATGAGGCAGTAGACGAAAAAGCCGGGAAGAGGAGGTTTATTCAATCCTATATTTACCACATATAGCGTAACAAAAGCGCAACAAAATGGGCGCATTTTGTTGTTATGATGAAAAAAATTGGTTTTTCACAAATTGCAGGCTGCAAAAGGCGGCACAGAGCCGCCGCAAAAGCGGAAAAGTGGAACCTTCCCCTTGTGGAAAAACAAAGAATATGGTATAATATCTTGCACGATGCGCCATCGCCAAGCGGTAAGGCAGGGGACTTTGACTCCCCCATCGTAGGTTCGACTCCTGCTGGCGCAACCAAAAGCCCCGTCATCCTGAAAAGGCTGACGGGGCTTTTTGCATCACTTTTCCACAAAATGCGGCTGAACGGTGCAAAGCTCAGCGGCGGCGGATCTTTCTGGTGGGCTTGCGGCGGTTCCAGTTGTTCAAAAGGACCCACGCAAAGTAGATGATGATGGAAATAATACTCAGTGTTATTACAACTTTGAGATACAGACTGCCTAAGAATTCCTGAAAACGCGCCACAGTGAACAGCAGCGGGTTGCGGCTGACATCCTGCCCGGCGATCAGGTCCACCACGCCAATGGTCTCACCGGCAAGCTTTAGCTCCACGGTACCCACCACATCGCCCTGCTGGATGGGCGCACTGACCGCATCCGGCAGGTGGAAATATTTCTGGGTCACGCTGCCGTCGCCGGTGGAAGGCAGCAGGGTCATCATGCTGTCGGCGGGATACAGCTGCAGGGAGCTGGTATCGGAGGAATACTTCACCGGGATCTCGGCCAGCGTAAGGTCGGTGTCCAGCGCGGCCTGAATGGAAAAGCTGTCGAACACCCAGTCCATCAGCTTCACGGTCTCGCACAGGGCCGGGCGACGGTTGGCGTAGCCGAAATCGTCGCAGGTGTCCGGGCTTTGCATCACGCAGAAAATATAGGTGGCACCATCCTTATTGGCCCATGAAACATAGCTCTGATTGCCACTGTCGCTTTTGAATGCGGTCACATCGCACATGCCGCCCTGCATGGCGCTGCGGTAGTATTTGCCGCCGCTGGATTTGCTCAGCGCGGCGTTCTGGCTGACCAGAACAGACGAAGAACGGTGTTTTTCTTTGGCGGGCATGGTAAAGCTGGGCGCACCGGAAACCTCCACAAAGGCATCAAAGCTCATCAGATAGCGCAGGATCAGGTACATATCCACGGCACAGGTCACGTTGCCGCTGTCGATGCCGCAGGCATCCGTCCAGGTGCTGCCGGTGGTGCCGATGCGCTGGGACAGGGTGTTCATCTGGCTCACCCAGCCCGCGAGGTCGCCGCCGGAAAGGGCATAAGCAAGGCCCATGGCGGCTTCGTTGGCGTTGCGGGTCAGCATGGCGTACATGGCTTCGCGGTAGGTAAAGGTCTCGTTGGAGCGCATATCGGCGTTGTTGGTGTTATAAACGTAATCCGAGATGGCAAAGGGCATCTGGAAGGTGTCGTCCAGATGGTCGGCATAGTTGGTCAGCAGCAGGGCAATGGTCATGTACTTTGTCAGACCACCAGCGGATACCTGCTTTGTGCTGTCCTTATCATAGACGATGATATTGGTATCGGTGTTGACGATATAGGCACTCTGTGCCTGCACCTGATAGACCGGGGTGGGATCGAACATAGCCCCGGCGGGCAGCACAAGGCAGCTGAACAGGACAGCGAACGACAAAACCAGCGCAAAAATACGTTTCATGTGGACAATTCCTTTAAAAAGCGATAATATAAAACAACAGGCAGTACGGCACAAGCGCCGTGCGCCGGGTAAGAACGAGATCACAGCGGAAGGCTGTATTCTTTATAATAACAGGTTTGGCGGGGTGTGACAAGGCTTATTGTGCCGATTTCACATCCGGTCAGGGAGGACAGAAATGGTATATCTGACAGGGGACACCCACGGCGACATCGACCGCTTCAAGCACGGCAAGCTGCGCTGGCTGGGCAAACGGGATACCGTGGTGGTACTGGGCGACTTTGGCTTTGTGTGGGACGGCAGCAAGGAGGAACAGAAAAAGCTGGATTGGCTGCGCAAGCGCCCGTATACCCTGCTGTTTCTGGACGGCAGCCACGAAAACTACGACCTTTTAAAGCAGTATCCCACCGAGGAACGCTTTGGCGGCAAGGTGCAGGCACTGGGCGGCAATGTGTACCATGTGTGCCGCGGCAGCGTGCTGGAATTGGAGAATAAAAAATACCTGTGCTTTGGCGGTGCGGAAAGTCAGGATGTGGAGGATCGGGAACCCGGCGTGAACTGGTGGAGGGAAGAAATGCCTTCGGAGGAGGAATACGCCTTTTGTGAGGAGAACCTTGCAGAGTGCGATTACAAAGTGGATTATGTGCTGACCCACGATGCGCCAAGCAGATTTTTGGATTTTACCGCCCTTGCCAGCGGCGAGACCAACCAGCTGCACAGCTTTCTGGATAAAATTTTGTTGAAGCTGACCTACGACAAGTGGTTTTTTGGCTGCTACCATAAGGATACCCAGCTTTCCACCAAAAGCCGATGCGTGTTCTGCGATGTGATAAGCATGGGCGAACGGCACGCAAAGCGTTCCGTTCGATAACAGGGGCCGCTGCACCAGCCGTGCAGCGGCTTTTGCATTTGCTGTTGCTTGTGCGCAAAAAGCCTCCGGATCAGTTCATGGCTCCGGCTTTCTCGAACATCTGCTGCACCTGCTGTTCCAGCAGTACGTGCTCCGGCGCTTCCAGCAGCGGGTCGTCGGCCAGCATGGCAACGGCTTCCGCCTGCGCAGCGTGCAGGGTGCGGGTGTCGTTCATCAGGTCGGCGATCTGCAGGGTGGGCAGGCCGTGCTGGCGGCTGCCGAAAAAGTCGCCGGGGCCGCGGGTCTCCAGGTCGTACTGCGCCACCGCAAAGCCGTCCGTGGTGCTGCACAAAAATTTCAGCCGCTTTTGTACGTTTTCGCTTTGGTTGTCGCTGACAAGAAAGCACCAGCTCTCCGCTGCACCGCGTCCCACGCGGCCGCGCAGCTGGTGCAGGGCGCTCAGACCGTAGCGCTCTGCGTTTTCGATCACCATTACGCTGGCATTGGGCACATCCACACCCACCTCAATGACGGTGGTGGACACCAGTGCGTCCAGCCGTCCGGCTTTGAAGTCCTCCATCACGGCAGCTTTCTCCTTGGGTTTGAGCTTGCCGTGCATCAGGCCTACCCGGCGCTCCGGCAGCAGGGCTTTGGCAATGTCCTCGTAGTAGCTCTTAACGGCGTTCAGCCCGCCATCCGGTGTGTCCTCGATGGCGGGGCAGACCAGATACACTTGCCGCCCGCGCCCGATCTCCTGATCGAGAAAATGGTAGAGGTCGCGCCGCTTTTTGCCGGTGATGCAGCGGGTCTTGACCGGTGTGCGGCCCGGCGGCAGCTCGTCCAGAATGGAGATGTCCAAATCGCCGTAGATGAGCAGGCCCAGCGTGCGGGGAATGGGCGTTGCGCTCATCACCAGCAGGTGCGGATTCGCGGCCTTTTCGGCCAGCATTCCGCGCTGCCGTACCCCAAAGCGGTGCTGCTCGTCGATCACGGCAAGACCAAGCCGGGCAAATTCTACGCCCTCGCTGAGGATGGCGTGGGTGCCCACCACAAGGTCGGCTTCGTCGTTCCGGATGGCGGCAAGGGTGGTGCGGCGTGCAGCGGCCTTCATGCCGCCGGTCAGCAGGGCCACCCGCATCCCGAAGGGGGCAAGCATCCGGTTCAGGCCTTCGGCGTGCTGGGTGGCCAGAATTTCTGTCGGGGCCAGCAGCGCGGCCTGATACCCCGCCCGGATGCAGGCCCAGATGGCGGCAGCCGCCACCAGCGTTTTTCCGCTGCCCACATCGCCCTGCAAAAGGCGGTTCATGGAAGTCTCGCCCGCCATGTCGGCCAGAATCTCGCTCACGGCCCGGCGCTGGGCTCCGGTGGGGGAAAAGGGCAGGCTGGCCCAGAACAGGGACGGGTCGGCAAGCTGCATGGGCGCACCGGTGGCAGCGGCACCCCGGTTTTTCATCCGGCCAATGCCCAGCTGCAAAACCAGAAGTTCTTCATAGATCAGCCGCCGCCGGGCTGCATAGGCCTGCTCTTCGGTGGCAGGGCAGTGGATGGCCCGCACGGCATCTGCCTTGGAGAGCAGACGGTATTTTGCCAGCATTTCCGGCGGAAGAGGGTCGGGCAGAAGCTCTGCATGGGGCAGCAGCTGCCGCACGCACTTGGCGATGGCATTGCTGGTCAGGCCCTCGGTCTGGGGGTAGACCGCTTCAAAGGGAGAAGCCTTGATCTGCTCGGCGGTGCGCACCTGCGGGTTGACCATCTGGCGGCGCAGCATCCCGCCGGTAACGATGCCCTGAAAATAATATTCCTGCCCCAGCTGCAGCTTCTGGGCGGCATACGGATTATTGAACCATGTGATCTCCAGACTGGACACATCGTCCCCGGCAGTGATGCGCTCCATCCGCCGCCCGCCCGGCAGGATACGCCCGCCGGGTTTGGCGAACACCTCGGCCCTGACGACGCACTCCACATCGGTGGGCGCTTCGGCGATGGAATAGGGTTTGGTAAAGTCGATATATCTGCGCGGGTAGTGGCACAGCAGGTCGGCCAGCGTCACGATGCCCAGCTTCTCGAACCGCTCAGCGGTCTTGGGGCCAACGCCCTTCAGGTAGCGCACCGGCGTATCCGGGGTGAGGGTGGTATGGTTTTCGGCGGGCATGGCGTGTCAGCTCCTTTCCTGGATGCAATATAGCCATTGTAACACGGAGCGGCAGCGGATGCAAATGGCCCAAAAAGGAAAAACCGGCAGGACCTTTGCCTTTGGGCAGGAACTGTGGTACACTCGGAAGAAAAAGAGGGGAGAATATTTATGGAGATCCGTAAGGGGACCTTAAAGGACTTGGAGGCCATTGCAGCGGTGGAGGCGGCCTGCTTCCCGGCGGCAGAGGCGGCTACGGCAGAGGAATTTGCCGGGCGGCTGCAGCAGTACGGCAATCATTTTTGGCTGCTGTGGGAGGGGGAAAGGCTGCTGGCCTTTGTGGACGGCTTTTGCACCGACTGGCCGGACCTAACCGATGAGATGTACGCCGACGCCTCCCTCCACCGGGAGAATGGTGCCTGGCAGATGATCTTTGGGGTAAACACCATCCCGGCCTGCCGCAGACAGGGGTACGCCGGGCAGCTGCTGCAGCAGGCCATTGCCGACGCCCGGGCCCAAGGCCGGAAGGGGCTGGTACTGACCTGCAAGGAGGCCCTGGTGCACTACTATGCAAAGTTCGGCTTTGTGAACGAGGGCGTTTCCGGCTCCACCCACGGGGGCGTGGTGTGGTACCAGATGCGGCTGAAGTTCTGAGGGGGACGATCTGGAATGGCCTACGCCTTGCTCCGGCCGTATTCAGCGGAAGAATAATTTTTAAGAGAGCAATGCCGGAGCGTCCGCGGAAGCTCCGGCATTGCATTTTCACTGGAGGGGGCGTAAAGGTAGACGGCATTTGCAGTGCCGCTTTCTGCGAAAGTGCGGCACTGCGGCAGACTTTTCGGCTTAACTGCAAAGTGACCGGTTTCGCCAGAGGCTCTCCCTTTGAGGAAAGACTTCCCCCGCTCCGGGGGAAGATGTCACCGCAGGTGACAAAAGGGGGAGTCTGTCACCGTAGGTGACGGAGAGGGCGAGGAGGCTGATAGGGAACAACGCAAAACAAAAAAATCCCGGAAGCCGAAGCTTCCGGGAATCTTTTGGAGGTGACGACCAGATTTGAACTGGTGGATGAGGGTTTTGCAGACCCTTGCCTTACCACTTGGCCACGTCACCATATTTAGGAGTGAATTTCCACTCCTGTTGGAGCGGCCGACGAGGCTCGAACTCGCTACCTCCACCTTGGCAAGGTGGCGCTCTACCAGATGAGCTACGGCCGCATATTCGGTGCATTTTACCTTGCACCCATCATTTCTGATGCCCTGAAAACAAGTTTCAAAGTAGGTGAAAGCTTGCGCTTTCTTGGTGGCGACCCGGATCGGGCTCGAACCGACGACCCCCAGCGTGACAGGCTGGTGCTCTAACCAACTGAGCTACCGGGCCATATTGGAGCAACTGTTGCTGCTCCGTTATGGAGCGGCCGACGAGGCTCGAACTCGCTACCTCCACCTTGGCAAGGTGGCGCTCTACCAGATGAGCTACGGCCGCATATTGGAAACCCTGCTGGGTTTCCTTGACTGGTGCCTCCGATCGGAATCGAACCAATGACACGGGGATTTTCAGTCCCCTGCTCTACCGACTGAGCTACAGAGGCGCACCGGACGATGATTATTATACCTGAAATTTCGATTTTGTAAAGGGGTAAATCCAAATTTTTTTCAGAAAATTGAAACTTTCTTGATTTTGGTCGCTCCAGCGCGTAAAATAAGAATGACTTTTTTCAACCTGCTTTCGGCACATCCGGCACAGGACGTGCTGTGTGCGGGTGTGCCAAACAGAAATTGACAAATTCAACAACCTATGGTTTAATGAAAATGAAATGATTCAGGCGCTTTTGCCCTTTTTCTCTGTGTATACCTATATTATAGTAAGAAAAGGGCAGAGGCGTTTTATGGTTTGACTACAGACGGCCCGCTTTTTGCAAGAAAGGCCGGGCCGGGAGGAGCAGCATGGCAAAAAAACAGGAATATGGCAACGAGAGCATTACTTCTTTGAAGGGTGCCGACCGTGTGCGTAAGCGCCCGGCCGTTATCTTTGGCTCAGACGGCGTGGAGGGCTGCGCCCACTCCATCTTTGAGATCGTCTCCAACTCCATCGACGAAGCCCGCGACGGCCACGGCGATACCATCAACGTGACCCGCTGTAAGGATGGCAGCGTTATCGTTGAGGACTTTGGCCGCGGTATGCCCGTGGACTGGAACAACGGCGAGGGGCGCTACAATTGGGAGCTGTTGTTCTGCGAGATGTATGCAGGCGGCAAGTATGGCGAGGGTGAGGATAACTACGAGTTCAGCCTTGGCTTGAACGGTCTGGGCCTGTGCGCTACCCAGTATGCTTCTGCATGGATGACCGCCGATATCTACCGTGACGGATACCACTATCACCTTGATTTTAAAAAGGGCGAGAATGTGGGCGGCCTGCAGAAGGAAGCCTACAAGGGCCGCCGCACCGGCAGCATCATTCACTGGAAGCCGGACGACGAGGTGTTCACCGACATCGATGTGCCTGGCAGCTACTATAAGGATACCCTGCGCCGTCAAGCGGTGGTCAACGCAGGCCTGACCCTGAACTTCACCGATGAAAAGGAGAAAGACCCTGCCACTGGCAAGGCGTGGTACGAGAGCTGGTGCTATGAGCACGGCATCGCGGACTATGTGGCCGAGGTGGCAGGGGAGGATACCCTGACCCCGGTGTTCAGCTGCGAGAGTGAGGCTGTGGGCCGGGACCGCGAGGACCAGCCGGATTACAAGGTGCGCATGAGCGCGGCGTTCTGCTTCTCCAATAAGGTGCAGATGCTGGAATATTACCACAACTCTTCCTGGCTGGAGCACGGCGGCAGCCCGGAGCACGCGGTGCGCACCGCCTTTGTCTACCAGATCAACAAGTACCTGAAGGAAAAGAACCTCTATAAAAAAGGTGAGAGCGCCATCAGCTTTCAGGATGTGCAGGACTGCTTGGTGTATGTCTCGTCCAGTTTTTCCACCCGCACCAGCTACGAGAACCAGACCAAAAAGGCCATCACCAACAAATTCGTCTCGCAGGCTATGACCGACTTCCTCAAGCATTATCTGGAAGTGTATTTTCTGGAAAAGCCGGACGAGGCCCAGAAGATCTGCCAGCAGGTGCTGGTGAACAAGCAGAGCCGTGAGCATGCGGAAAAAACGCGCCAGAGCATCAAAAAAACGCTGTCCACCCAGATCGACCTTGCCAACCGGGTGCAGAAATTCGTGGACTGCCGCACCAAGGATGCATCCCGCCGCGAGCTGTATATCGTGGAGGGCGATTCCGCTATGGGTGCGGTCAAGTCCAGCCGCGACAGTGAATATCAGGCCATCATGCCCATCCGCGGCAAAATTTTGAACTGCCTGAAGGCCGACTATGCCCGCATCTTTAAATCGGATGTCATCGTGGATCTCATCAAGGTGATGGGCTGCGGCGTGGAACTGGGCGGCAAACACAACAAGGAGCTGGCCACCTTCAATCTCGATAATCTGCGGTTCAATAAAATCGTCATTTGTACCGATGCCGATGTGGATGGCTACCAGATCCGCACGCTGGTGCTCACCATGCTCTACCGCCTGACCCCGACCCTGATCGAGAAGGGCTATGTGTATATCGCAGAGTCGCCGTTGTATGAAATTACAACGAAAGACCGCACTTATTTTGCCTACACCGAGCCGGAAAAGACAGCGTTTCTGGAAGAGATCGGCGAGAAAAAATACACCATCCAGCGCTCGAAAGGTCTGGGTGAGAACGACCCCGAGATGATGTGGCTGACCACCATGAACCCCGAGAGCCGCCGCCTGATCAAAGTGATGCCCACCGATGTGGTGCAGACCGCGCAGGTGTTTGATATCCTGCTGGGCGACAATCTGGCAGGCCGCAAGGAGCATATCGCGCAGCACGGCGCAGAATATCTGGACGATCTGGATGTGAGCTGATGATTTTAAATTGCCTCCGCTTGCGCTCTGGCAATGACAGAGGTAACGTTATTTTAATTTGGTGATTTGTCGCAGCCTGCGGGCTGCTCCAAATCACGTTTTCACGAAGAAGGCCCCAACGGGTCACGGCATTTTAAGGGAAAAATGCAGAAAACCGGAACGGCTCCATCTGTGAAAGAGCAGCTCAGGATGGCCCGCAGGCCATCCTGAACTGCAAAAATAAAAAATATTTTCCGCTGAATATGGGCAGAGCGAGAGCGGCGCCCATTTAAAATCGTCAAGAGGTTAGAAGATGCCTAGAAAATCGACCAAGAAAACACTCAAGCCGGTGCGCCCGCAGCTGGGCGACGGCGTTGAAATTTTAAATGCCGGCAGTGTGCTGGAGGACCCCATCACCCGCACGCTGGAAACCAACTATATGCCCTACGCCATGAGCGTCATCGTCAGCCGCGCGCTGCCAGAGATCGACGGCTTCAAGCCGGCGCACCGCAAGCTGCTGTACACCATGTACGAGATGGGCCTGCTCAAGGGCGCACGCACCAAGTCTGCCAACATCGTGGGCAGCACCATGCACCTGAACCCCCACGGCGATGCCGCCATCTACGACACCATGGTGCGCATGGGCCGCGGCAACGAGAGCCTGCTGGTGCCCTTTGTGGACAGCAAGGGCAACTTTGGCAAGGCCTACAGCCGGGATATGTCCTGCGCTGCTGCCCGTTACACGGAGGCAAAGCTCGAGGGTGTGTGCGAGGAGCTGTTCCGGGATATCGACAAGGAGACCGTGGACTTTGTGCCCAACTACGACAGCACCACCACCGAGCCTACCCTGCTGCCGGTCACCTTCCCCACCATTCTGGCCAACAACACGCTGGGCATCGCGGTGGGCATGGCCTGCAACATCTGCTCGTTCAATCTGGCAGAGCTGTGCGCCACCACCGTGGCCCTGATGAAGGACGAGCACCACGACATCTCCACCACCATGCCCGCCCCGGACTTCGTGGGCGGCGGTCAGATTTTGTACGATGAAGCGCAGATGCGTGAAATTTACGAGAACGGCCGCGGCAGCGTGAAGGTACGCGCCCGCTACAATGTGGTGCCGGGCGAGAACATGATCGAGGTCACCCAGATCCCGCCAACCACCACGGTGGAGGCCATCATGGACAAGATCGCGGAGCTGGTCAAGGCCGGCAAGGTCAAGGAAATCAGCGACATGCGTGACGAGACCGACCTGAACGGCCTGAAGCTGACACTGGACCTCAAGCGCGGCGTGGATGCCGACAAGCTGATGGCAAAGCTGTTTAAGGCTACTCCTCTGGAAGACAGCTTCAGCGCTAACTTCAATATTCTGGTGTCCGGCCAGCCCCGCGTGATGGGCGTGCGCGAAATTCTCAAGGAGTGGACGGCCTTCCGCGTGGAGTGCGTGCGCCGCCGCACCTACTACGACCTGCACGGCAAGGAAAAGCGCCTGCACCTGCTCAAGGGTCTTGCTGCCATCCTGCTGGACATTGACAAGGCAATCAAAATTATCCGCACCACCGAGGAAGAGACTGAAGTGGTGCCCAACCTGATGATCGGTTTTGGCATCGATGAAGTGCAGGCCGACTATGTGGCCGAGATCAAGCTGCGTCATTTGAACCGGGAATATATCCTCAAGCGCACCAGCGAGATCGAACAGCTGGAGAAGGACATTGCCGACCTGAATGATATCCTTGCAAAGCCCGCCCGCATCCGCCGCATCATCATCAATGAGCTGAACGATGTTGCCAAGAAGTACGGTCAGCCCCGCCGCAGCGAGATCCTGTACGATCTGCCTGAGGAAGAGAACGGCTCCGAGGAGGAAGAAGTGCCGGATTACCCCGTGACGGTGTTCTTTACCCGCGAGGGCTACTTCAAAAAGATCCCGCCGCAAGGTCTGCGCACCGCCGGTGCCCATAAGCTGAAAGAAGGCGACGAGATCGTGCAGCAGATCGAGACCCGCAACAACGTAGAAGCGCTGTTCTTTACCGACCGCCAGCAGGTGTACAAGGTGCGTCTGGCAGAGTTGGAGGACGGCAAGGTGGCCCAGATGGGCATTTTCATCCCGGGCCGTCTGGGCATGGATGAGGGCGAGAACGTGCTCTCCATGGTGATCACCAGCGACTACAGCGGCTATATGCTGTTCTTCTTTGCCAGCGGCAGGTGTGCAAAGATCCCGCTCAGCTCCTACGCCACCAAGCAGAACCGCCGCAAGCTGCTCAAGGCCTACTGCGACAAGGAACCGCTGGCGAAGCTCTTCTTCCTGCCGGAGGAAACGGAGCTTGCCATCCGCACCAGCGCCAGCCGGATGCTGCTGGTTGGCACGGCGCAGATCGCGGCCAAGGCCACCCGCGACAGTCAGGGCGTGGCGGTGGTCACCCTGAAAAAGAACCAGACCATCGCTTCGGTGGTGCCGGCGGACACGCTGGAGCTGGCGAACCCCCACCGCTACCGTGTGCGCAGCCTGCCCGCTACCGGTGCGCTGATTCGTGCCGAGGACGAGGGCGAGCAGATGAGTCTGCTGTAAAAAAACTCCCCCAGTCTCGCATTCGCTCGACAGCCCCCTCTAGGATGGGGCCTTTGGCATGGCGGCAAAGCCTCTGGTTGAATTGCAAAGTATCCGGTTTCGCCAGAGGCTCCCTCTCCGAGGGAGCTGGCACGGCGTAAGCCGTGACTGAGGGAGTTCAAGCAGTAGCGGAGACAATTTTAAATCGTTTCTATATAAAAGAGGAAACTGCAATGCAAAACATCGACCTGATCTGTGTGGGCAAGCTGAATGCAAAATATTTCGCCGAGGGCGTGGCAGAGTACCAGAAGCGCCTTGCCGCCTTCGCATCCTTCCGCATCATCGAGCTGCCGGAGGAAAAGATCGAGGAGAAGAACGCCTCGGATGCCGTGGTAAAAAAGGCACTGGACAAGGAGGGCAAGGCCATCCTGTCCAATGTACGCAAGGGTGCTGCCATCGTGGCCATGTGCATCGAGGGCAGGCAGATCTCCTCCGACGAGCTGGCGCAGTTCCTTGCCGACCGCGCAAACAGTGGGGCAGGAGACGTGGCCTTTGTGATCGGCTCGTCCCACGGCCTGTCCGATGAGGTGAAAAAGGCCGCCGCCCTCAAGTTCAGCATGGGACGCATCACCATGCCCCACCAGCTGGCCCGCCTTGTGCTCACGGAACAGATCTACCGTGCCTGCACCATCAATGCAGGAATGAAATACCATAAATAAGTGCAAAAACCGGTCTGTTCCCCAAAGCAGGCCGGTTTTCGGCTTTACAAGCGGCGCAAAACATGGTACAGTAAAGATACTGTGCTTTCCCTTTGAAAAGCACGCCCGGCAGTGGGGAAAGCTGCCGGAACGATACAACAACGACACGGCAAACCAGCCGCGGACGGAAAGGATGTACTACAATGGAACAGAGCGAAAAGACCCTTGATATGATCGTCAATCTCTGCAAGAACCGTGGTTATGTGTTCCCCGGTTCCGAGATCTACGGCGGTCTGGCCAACAGCTGGGACTACGGCCCGCTGGGCGTCGAGTTCAAGAACAATGTCAAAAAGGCATGGCTGAAGAAATTCGTGCAGGAAAGCCCCTATAATGTGGGTCTGGATGCAGCCATCATCATGAACCCTCAGACCTGGGTGACCACCGGCCACGTCTCCAGCTTCTCGGACCCCCTGCTGGACTGCCGCGCCTGCAAGGCACGCCACCGCGCCGACAAGTTGATCGGTGAGGAGCACCCCGAGGTGAATGTGGATGCCATGAGCTTTGACGAGATGGATGCTTTCATCGCAGAGCATGAGGACATCGTGTGCCCGGTGTGCGGCAAGCACGATTTTACCCCCATCCGCAAGTTCAACCTGATGTTCAAGACTGCCATCGGCGTTACTGAGGACAGCTCTTCCACCTGCTATCTGCGTCCTGAGACCGCACAGGGCATCTTTGTCAACTTTGCCAACATCCAGCGCACCACCCGCCGCAAGCTGCCCTTCGGCGTGTGCCAGGTGGGCAAGGCTTTCCGCAACGAGATCACCCCGGGCAACTTCACCTTCCGCACCCGTGAGTTCGAGCAGATGGAGTGCGAGTTCTTCTGCAAGCCCGGCACCGATCTGGAATGGTTCGCTTACTGGAAGGACTATTGCGAGAACTGGCTGCTGAGCCTTGGCATCAAGAAGGAGCACCTGCGCCTGCGTGACCACGAGCCTGCAGAGCTGGCCTTCTACAGCCGCGCTACCACCGATATCGAGTACGCCTTCCCGTTCACCGACTGGGGTGAGCTGTGGGGCATCGCGGATCGTACCAACTACGACCTGACCCGCCATCAGGAAGCTTCCGGCAAGAGCCTGGAGTACTTCGACAGCGAGACCAACGAGCACTACATCCCCTACGTCATTGAGCCGTCTCTGGGCTGTGACCGTGTGGCTCTGGCTTTCCTGTGCGAAGCATACGACGAGGAGCACCTGACCGACAGCAAGGGCAAGGAGGATATCCGCACCGTGCTGCATCTGCATCCGGCTCTGGCTCCCTACAAGTGCGCCGTGCTGCCCTTGAGCAAGAAGCTGGGCGAGAAGGCCATGGAGATCCGCAACGAGCTGAGCAAGTACTTCATGGTGGATTACGACGATACCGGTTCCATCGGCAAGCGTTACCGCCGCGAGGACGAGATCGGCACCCCGTACTGCATCACTGTGGACTTTGATACCGTGGGCGACGAGGCCAAGGGCATTGCCGCCGACAACTGCGTCACCGTCCGTGACCGCGACACCATGGAGCAGGTGCGTATGCCCATCTCCGAGCTGAAAGCTTATATCGAGAGCAAGATCGAGTTCTGAGAAAATTTCGCTTTCAGGCGATAAAAAACAGCCCCGCCGTTGCAATTTCGGCGGGGCTGTGCTATAATACAAATAAAGAAAGTGCTGTCTGGCAAACGGTCAGTACCTTTCCGGTTGGTTAATCAAAAGATGACCGCACGAGTTGGTAGCTGGGCGGTCATTTTTTGTTATTGAAGATCTTCCACGCGATATCGAAAATACCAAAGCTCACGGTTGCAAGCAATGTGAGCAGAGCCAGAGTTTCTAAAAGCGTCATGAAGCATCACCCCCTTCGCTGCAAAGCGTCGGGGTACGACAAAAATGTTCGCCTTCCCGACGCAGGGCCGAAAAGGCATAGACCGCCTGCCGTATGTAGACAGCACTCTCAAAAGACAGTATAACAGACGTTTCCTGCTTTTTCAACAGCGGGAGGTGTCTGTTTTCTTTTTACTGGACAGAACGGCTTGTACCGGGTATACTGAAAAACAGAAAAACATGATTTTTACACCGCAGGAGGTTCTACCGTGGAAAACTTTGACGAACTGCTGAAAAAATATGCCGATTTCATCGTCCGGGTGGGGGTGAACCCGCAGCCCGGACAGACCCTCATCATCAACTGCCCGCTGGAGGGCGCGCCGCTGGCGCGGCTGTGCGTGCGCAGTGCCTACGAAGCCGGTGCCCGGGATGTGCAGGTGAACTGGAGCGATGACGCTGTGGCCCGCGCCCGCATGGAGCTGGGCAGCGAGGAGGCCCTGACCGACCTCAAGCCATGGCAGCTGCGCCGCTATCTTGACTATGCTGAAAGCGAGGGCGGCGTGTGCGTACTGCATCTCATTGCGGACGACCCGGAGCTGTATGCGGGCATTGACGGCAATAAGATCAGCCGGGTGAATGCCGCCCGCCGCGCCTTTATGGAGGAGTGGCAGGAGTACACCATGAACGACCGGGTGCAGTGGTCCATTGCGGCCCTGCCCAGTGTGCCGTGGGCAAAGAAGGTCTTCCCGGAGCTGGACGCGGATGCCGCAATGGAGGCTTTGTGGAAGCTGATCTTTGACGTGTGCCGGGTCACTGGTGGCGACCCGGTGAACGAGTGGCAGGCCCATATGGAGCGGCTCAGCACTCTGCGGGATAAAATGAACGCGCTGGACTTGGAAAGCGTGCATTTTGAGAGCAGCAATGGCACGGACCTGACCGTGGGTCTTGCGGATCAGGCTGTGTGGGAAAGCGCCGCCAGCAAGAGCGAAAAGGGCGTGGTGTTCCTGCCCAACATCCCCACGGAGGAAGTGTTCACTGCGCCCCACAAGGACAGGGTAGAGGGCATCGTCTACGGCACAAAGCCCTATGTGTTCAACGGCCAGCTCATCAAGGACTTCCGTGTCACCTTTGAGAAGGGCCGGGTTGTGGACTACCACGCCGAGCAGGGACAGGTGCTGCTGGGCCGTCTGCTGGACGGCGACGAAGGCTCCCGCAGCATTGGCGAAGTGGCACTGGTGCCGGCAAGCAGCCCCATCAATCGCAGCGGCAAGCTGTTCTACAGCACGTTGTTTGACGAAAATGCCGCCTGCCACATCGCTTTTGGTGCCAGCTACCCCGGCACCACGAAGGGCGGCACGGCGCTGACGAAGGAAGAGCTGCTGGCCCGCGGCATGAACCAGTCCCGCCTGCATGAGGATGTGATGATCGGTGCAGAGGACAGCCATATCACCGGAAAATGCCGCGATGGCCGCACCGTGGAGCTGTTCAGGGACGGCGTGTGGGTGCTGTAAAAGACCCTGCGGCGAAAAAAATCTGCGAAAATGCTTGCATAATCGCGGGATGTATGGTATATTCTAGTAGTACGATATAGTTTAACCTGAAACGTGGGCCGCAAGGTCCGCGTTTCTTGTTTGTTTGGAGGTTTTTTATGGCGAAGCAGTCTGGCGGCAACACCGCCCAGAGAGTCGAAGCGCTTGTCCGCCCCACCGTGGAGGGCATGGGCCTGCGCCTGTGGGATGTGGTTTTTGAAAAGGAAGGTCCAGACTGGTATCTTCGCGTGCTCATCGACAAGGACGGCACCATGGATACCGACACCTGCGCGGATGTTTCCCATGCGCTGGACCCCATCCTTGACGAGGCAGACCCCATCGACCAGAGCTATTATCTGGAAGTGGGCAGCCCCGGCCTTGGCCGTAAGCTGACCCGCCCGGAGCACTATGAAGCCCTCGAGGGCCAGAAGATCCGGGTAAAGCTCATCCGCCCGAGTGCAGACGGCGTGCGTGAGTTTTCCGGTATCCTGACAGGCCGCGAGGGCAGCACCGTTACAGTGAACACCGATGCGGGCGCTGTCACCTTTGAGGTGAACGCCGCATCCAGCGTGAACCTGTGCGACGATGAAGACCTGTTTGACTAACATAGATAGAGAGTAAATTACAGGAGGAACCCGAAAAATGGCAGCAGCGAACAATGAATTTTTTGAAGCTCTCTCCATGCTGGAGCACGAGCGCGGCATCACCGCAGAATACCTGATCGAAAAGATCAAGGCTGCGATCATCATTGCCGTCAAGAAGAACTATGAGGTGGAAGAGGACCACGTGAAGGTGGATATCGACCCCGCCGCAGGCCGCTTTGATGTGGCCCTGATCCAGGACGTTGTGGCCGACGAGGACTGGTACGACGAGCACTCTGAGATCGGCATTACCGAGGCACAGAAGATCCGCAAGAGCTACGAAGTGGGCGACCGCATCGTGACCCCCCTCAAGACCAAGGACTTCGGCCGCATTGCGGCCCAGACCGCAAAGCACGTGATCCGTCAGGGCATCCGCGAGGCTGAACGCAGCCAGCAGCTGAGCGAGATCCAGTCCCGTGCACACGACATCGTGCAGGCCACCGTTACCCGCGTGGACCCGGAGAAGGGCATCGTTGCTCTGGATCTGGGCAAGGGCGGCGAGGCTATCCTGCCCCACAACGAGCAGGTGCCCGGCGAGGTGTACACCGAGGGCCAGACCCTGCAGGTCTACGTTGTGGACGTGGTCAGCACTGAGCGCGGCCCCCGCGTTATGATCAGCCGCACCCACCCCGGCCTTGTCAAGCGCCTGTTTGAGCTGGAAGTGCCCGAAATTTTTGACGGCACTGTGGAGGTCAAGGCCATCAGCCGCGAGGCCGGTGCCCGCACCAAGATGGCTGTTTGGAGCAAGGACCCCAACGTGAACCCTGTTTCCGCCTGCATCGGCGAGCACGGTGCCCGTGTAGCTGCTGTTGTGGAAAAGCTGGGCGGCGAAAAGATCGACATTGTGAAGTGGAGCGAGGATATCTCCGAGTTCATTTCCGCAGCACTCAGCCCGGCCAAGGTGGTCAAGGTGGAACTGCTGCCCGGCGAGACCCGTTCCTGCCGTGTGACCGTGCCCGACCAGCAGCTGAGCCTTGCCATTGGCAACAAGGGCCAGAACGCACGCCTGTGCGCACGCCTGACCGGCTACAACATTGATATCCGCCCCGAGAGCGGCTATTATGGCGAGGAAGAGCCGAAGAAGGAAGCCGAGACCGACACCGAGTAATTCCGGCGCAGATGGCCAAAGGAGGGAAACCGGATGGCACAGAAAAAGATCCCTTCCCGCCAGTGCATCGGCTGCATGACCAGCCGCCCCAAAAAGGAGCTGGTGCGTGTGGTGCGTGCACCCAGCGGAGAGATCAGCATTGATCTGGTCGGCAAAAAGCCGGGCCGCGGCGCGTATCTCTGCCCGAACCCCGACTGCCTGACCAAGGCAAAAAAGAAAAAGGCGCTGGAGCGCTGCTTTGAGCAGCCGGTTCCCGCCGAAGTTTACGAGGCTCTGGCCGCACAGCTGGCCGAAGCCGCAAAGGAGGCAGCAGCAAATGGCAAAGAAGAATAACACCCCCGCAAAGCCCAAGCTGCCGCCGGAGGAAGCGCTGTATCAGGCGCTGAGCCTGTGCCGCAAGGCGGGCGCACTGACCATGGGCTTTGATGCCGTGGAAGATGCCTGCGTCAAGAGCAAGGCATGGCTGGTGATGGTGGCAAGCGATGCCAGCGCCAAGACCGTGCAGCGCCTCGACTATTCTGTGGGCGATCTGGTGGATGTGATCACCATGCCGCTTACGCAGGATAAACTGGCCGATATCAGCCGCAAGCCTGTGGCTGTTTACGCGGTGACTGACCGCAACCTCGCAAAGCTCTGCTTTGACCGCCTGTCGGACTGCGGAGCAATCAAAAATGAGGAGGATATGACCGAATGATCGTAAAATATAAAGTGAGTGATTTTGCAAAGGATCTGAACCTTTCCGCCAAGAAGGTCCTGGATGAGCTGAACGCTATGGGCAGCACCGGCAAGAAGAACAGCTCCAATCTGGAAGAGAACGAGCTGAACTACCTGCTGGAAAAGTTCAGCAAGGATAACAGCGTGGCAAATCTGGACGAATTCCTGAACAGCGCCAAGGCCGCAAAGGAAGAGCCGAAGCCCACTGAGAAGAAGGCCGAGAAAAAGCCCGAAGCTCCCAAGGCAGAAAAGAAGCCGGAGCAGCCTGCCGCCAAAAAGGCAGAGCCTGCCCAGCAGGATAAGAACGGCAATAAGCATAACGAAAAGAAGAACGAGCAGCACAAGAAGCGCGAGGAAAAGACCGTTTCTCTCAGCGAACTGGCTCGTGAGACCGGTGCCAAGGCATCCGCTGCTCCGGCACAGGCTGTGTCCGTGCGCCGCGAGGACAATCAGGTCACCGTGGATACCCGCACTGTGGATATGAACGTGGACCGCTTCGATGCCCGTTACGATGATCTGGCTTCCACCAAGAACACCGAGAACCGCCGCAAGCCCACCCCGCAGGGCAACAAGCAAAAGTTCACCCAGCGCGGTCAGCGCCAGCGCCAGCAGTTCCAGAAGGGCAAGCGCGAGACCGAGTTCGAGCGTCTGCAGCGCATCCAGCTGGAAAAGGCCCGCAGCGCACAGCTGAAGGTGATGATCCCCGACGAGATCACCGTGGGCGAGCTGGCTGCCCGCCTGAAGCAGCAGGCCGGCAAGGTCATTGCCAAGTTCATGCAGATGGGCGAGATGCACGCCATCAACGATGTGATCGATTTTGATACCGCTTCTCTGCTGGCAGAGGAGTTCCACGCAAAGGTCGAGCACGAGGTGCATGTGACCATCGAGGAGCGCCTGTTCACGCAGGAAGAGGATTCGCAGGAGGATCTGGTGGAGCGTCCCCCGGTGGTCTGCGTTATGGGCCACGTTGACCACGGCAAGACCAGTATTCTGGACGCCATCCGCAAGACCAACGTTACCGCAGGCGAGGCCGGCGGCATCACGCAGGCCATCGGTGCATATCAGGTCAAGGTCAACGATAGCCTCATCACCTTCCTGGATACCCCGGGCCACGAGGCGTTCACCTCCATGCGTGCCCGCGGTGCCAACATGACCGATATTGCAGTTCTGGTGGTTGCTGCCGACGACGGCATCATGCCCCAGACCATCGAGTCCATCAACCACGCCAAGGCTGCAAATGTCAAGATTATCGTGGCAATGAACAAGATGGATAAGCCCACCGCAAACCCCGAGCGCGTGATGGAAGGCCTGACCAAGTACGGCATCATCACCGAAGACTGGGGCGGCGATGTGGCCTGCATCCCGGTGTCTGCCCTGACCGGCATGGGTATCAACGACCTGCTGGAGCGCATTGCTCTGGAAGCTGAGGTCATGGAGCTGAAGGCAAACCCCAACCGCCGCGCCAAGGGTGCGGTCGTCGAGGCCCGTCTGGACAAGGGCCAGGGCCCCATTGCCACCATTCTGGTGCAGAACGGCACCCTGCACTCCGGCGATGTGATCATTGCCGGTACCGCTGTGGGCCGCGTGCGCACCATGCGCAGCGACAAGGGCCAGCTGCTGAGCGATGCCGGCCCCTCTACCCCTGTGGAGATCACCGGCCTGACCGCAGTGCCGGAAGCAGGCGACCTGTTCGAGGCTGTTGAGGACGAACGTCTGGCCCGTGAGCTGGCCGAACAGCGCATTGCTGCCGCCAAGGAAAAGCAGTTCTCCTCCTTCCAGAAGGTCACGCTGGATAACCTGTTCAGCCAGATGGCTCAGAACGACATGAAGGAACTGGCCATCGTGGTCAAGGCCGATGTGCAGGGCTCTGCCGAGGCTGTGAAGCAGAGTCTGGAGAAGATCTCCAACGAAGAGGTGCGCGTGCGTGTCATCCATGCCGGTGTCGGTGCCATCAGCAAGTCCGACGTGGATCTGGCCGATGCCTCCAACGCCATCATCATCGGCTTCAACGTCCGCCCGGACAATGTGGCCAAGGAAGAAGCTGCTGCCACCAAGGTGGAAATGCGTATGTACCGCGTCATCTATGATGCCATCAACGATGTCACCGACGCTATGAAGGGCATGCTGGCTCCCAAGTTCCGCGAGGTGTCTCTGGGCGAGCTGCAGGTCCGTCAGGTGTACAAGATCTCCAATGTGGGCACCGTTGCAGGCTGCCGCGTGACCAGCGGCAAGATCACCCGCGACAGCAAGGTGCGCGTGGTGCGTGACGGCATCGTGATCACCGAGGACGAGATCGCATCCCTGAAGCGCTTCAAGGATGATGCCAAGGAAGTGGCCGAGGGCTACGAGTGCGGCGTTACTCTGGCAAAGTTTGCCGACGTTAAGGAAGGCGACGTGTACGAAGCCTTCAAGATGGAAGAGTACCGCGATTAAGATCTGAAATATCCCTCTCCGTCATTGCTGGCGCAATGCCACCTCCCCCGAGGTGGGAGGTTTGCAGAGAAACGGAACGTTTGCCGTATCCACGCAAAAAGCTCGCCCCTCGGGAGAGCTGCCGAGCGAAGCGAGGCTGAGAGGGTTTTCTTTTATAGGGAGAAATACTATGTCTCAGAAGAATATGGGCCGTCTGGCGCAGGATATGAAGCGCGAGATCATTGCCATCATCGGCAGGCTGAAGGACCCGCGTCTGGAGGGCGGCCTGCTCACAGTCACCCGTCTGGATGTGACCCCTGATCTGGATGTGGCCAAGGTGTATGTGAGCGTGATGGGCCGCGAGGACGGCCCAAAGCCCGCCATCGAGGCACTGAACCGCGCGGCAGGCCATGTGCGCACTGAAGTGAGCAAGAAAATGCACATCCGCAAGGCTCCCCGCTTCATCTTCGTAGAGGATGACGGTGCCGCCTATGCAGCCCACATCAACGAGCTGCTCCGCACGCTGAACGTGAACGGCGACGCTGACACCGAAGCCAGCGCACCGGAGGAGACCGAAGAATAATTCCGCCTGCGGAAAGGATGGATCATGGAATGACAGAACAGTTGAATGTGCAGCAGATGGCCCAGCGCCTGATGACGGCGGACAACATTTTGATTCTGTGTCACAAAAACCCGGATGGCGATACCATTGGCTGCGGCAGCGCGCTGTATTGTGCACTGAAAGCACTGGATAAAAACGTGGCAGTGCTTTGCTCCGATGCCATTCCCAACCGGTATGCGTTTACCAACGCACATATGTTCAAAGGTGAGTTTGAGCCGCAGACGGTGGTAGCGGTGGATGTCGCCAGCGTGCAGCTGTTTGGAGAAAACAACGGTATGACGCAGTTCTCACGCCATGTGGACCTGTGCATCGACCACCACGCAGGCAACAGCGGCTATGCCGACTTCACCTTGCTGGATGGCAGCGCCGCAGCGGCGGCAGAGCTGCTGTACGAGGTGATCAACGCCATGGGCGTTGCCATTACGCCGCACATTGCAGACTGCCTTTACACCGGCCTTGCAACCGACACCGGCTGCTTCCGGTTCTCTTCCACCACGGCAAACACCCACATCGTGGCGGCAAAGCTCATTGAGGCGGGCTGTCATGTGGAAGAGCTGAACACCCTGCTGTTCGATACCAAGCCCCGTGAGCGCATGGAGGCCGAGCGCATTGCCCGCAACCATCTGGAATACTATCTGGATGGCCGGTGCGCGCTCATCTACCTCACCCGGGACGAGATCGAGCAGAGCGGGGTGGACCCGGCTGATCTGGAAGAACTGACCAGCCTGCCTGTGAGCATTGAGGGCGTAAAGGTGGGCCTGACTCTGCGGCAGCAGCCCGGCGGCAGCTACCGCATCAGCGTGCGCACCGCAAAGGGCGTGGACGCCTGCGCCATCGCCCGGCGTCTGGGCGGAGGCGGTCACAGCCGCGCTGCAGGCTGTGAGCTGCTGGGCAATCTGGAAAACGCAAAAAATGCAATTCTGGCAGAGGTGGAAGCCGAGCTGGACGCACCGCAGGAGGAAGCATGATGCAGGGCATCCTGATCGTAGACAAGCCCATGGACTGGACCAGCTTTGATGTGGTGGCAAAGCTGCGCGGCGTG
>ERZ791825.204-NODE-204-length-59169-cov-4.605796_pt1 | contig 59169 bp, 49 predicted proteins | sample MGYA00510298_ERZ791825 | MGnify/ENA primary metagenome ERZ791825 (study PRJEB30046, sample SAMN00792010) | human gut metagenome | study: EMG produced TPA metagenomics assembly of the A metagenome-wide association study of gut microbiota in type 2... | reverse complement strand
CAGATAGCTGCCCTAAAATAAACTCTAAGTATTCCTTGCTTGATGCCATATTTCCTCCTCAAATTGTTATTTCTAAAATTGTATCAAATTCTGCCTGTTTCCGCAATCAACAAAAATGTCTAATACTATCTGTTTTTAATAATCTTAAGATTTTTCTATATACATCTTCCAGTTTTAAATATATAATATAATTACATAGTGCATAATAAATAAATTTACATTTTTAAGAAAGGAACATCTATGAACGCAGGATATGTCCGTCTCTCCAGAGACGATGATAAAAGGAATTATGTTTCCATAGAAAATCAAAAACTGATTATCAACCAGTATGCAGCTGATCATGGTGTGGTTATTGACCGCTGGTATGAAGATGATGGCATTTCCGGCTATATCTTTGACAGGCCGGGATTTCAGCAGATGATGGCTGATCTGGATAAAGATATTGATACTGTATATGTTAAAGACTTTTCACGCCTTGGCAGACATAATGCAAAGGTGCTACTTCTTCTGGACGAATTTCAGGAACGTGGAAAGCATCTGGTTGTGATTGACGATAATTATGATTCTATGGATTCCAGTGACGATACCATTGGTATCAAAACATGGTTTAATGAGCGATATGTAAAAGATACCAGTAAGAAAATCAAACGTGCCATAGGAGCCAGACAGAAAGAGGGAACACTGATTACCAGACCACCGTTTGGCTATCGCCGTAACGAAAAGGATAAAACCATTCTGGAAATTGTACCAAAAGAAGCTGAATACATTAAGCAAATTTATGACTTATATCTTTCCGGTTCTGGCTACCGCAAGATTGCCACATATCTGACCGAGCAGGGAGCATCTACTCCCTCTATGATACAGCGTGAACGTGAAATAGAAGAAGGTAGACTGTCCAAAAGACAGGTAGCGTCTAAATGGTCAGATGCTATGATAAAAGAAATTCTGGATAATGATTTTTACATTGGTACTTTTCGCTTGAAAAAACGTGCAAGAAATACGGTTCATGGAAAAGATAAACGTATACCAAAAGAAGAACAATGTATTTTCGAGAATCACCACCCGGCAATTATTGATAAAGCTACCTTTGCTCTGGTACAGGAATTAAAGGAAAAACGTAACCGCACCAATTATCGGGGAAGTCGAGGGCAGTGGCTTGGCTCAGAGATTCCGAATCCTTTTGGCAGTTGTCTGTTCTGTAAGGATTGCGGAAGCCGTCTTACGCCAATTAAACGCCAAACTTCCAGCAGAGAACGGAAATATTACATCTGTACCACTTATAACACCAAAGGCAGACGTTATTGCTCCAAGGCACATTTAATTGAAGAAGATGATCTGATGGAAGATGTTCTGACTTATATCAAGATGTGTCGAAATGCTCTCTGTGAAGTTATTTCTACCTATGATTTAAAGGATTTTGAAACAGAGAAAAAAACAATAGCAGAAAAACGGCAGGAACTGCACACAGCTATCAATGAGCGAAAAAGTCAACTGAAAGTTCTGCTTACCCAAAAAGTAAAAGATCTGGCTGTCGCTGCTGGAAATGAAGACTTAATCAATGAAACGTATGATTCTATGCAGAAAGACTTATTTGCTCAGATTCATGGTCTGGAAATGCAGATAAAAGAACTGAATGAAACTGCCATAGAAACGCCTGATGTAAAGGATAAACTAAAAAATGCTCTTGAGGTGGTAGATAAAATCATTGCAGGAGGCAACCTTGACCGAAGAGATATTGAACTTCTGATTGAAAAAATCGTAGTGGACGAAGACGGGATGCCGGAAATTACACTGAAATACGGCTTGTCTAATCTGATTAGTTACAGTCCTGCTGATGAAATGAATCGAAGAGAAAATACCATGATTGCGATTGTGATGAAACTGATTGCTGAGGATGAACGTGGGTTTACTTCTGCAAAATATCTGTCAGAGCATATTACTGACCTTGGATTCAAGAAAACAAAGCAGAGTATTCTTCCATATATTGAGCTAATGAAGAAACTTGGGATTCTTGAATCCACAGATAATCCATTGAAGCCATACCATATTGTAAAGTCAAAAGAAAAAATCATGCAGCTTACCAAAGACTATCTGCCGGATCTATCAGCAGAAACTACCGCAAAACAGATATCAGATGATTATTTACATAGTAGAAGTGATGGCAGGTGGTATGCCACAAATGATACTAGAATACATTTTAAAAAAGAATAATATAGATATTAAAAATGATGTAAATATAATTCAAAACGTCGACTTCGGCTCAACTGCTGCCGCTTTTTCTTCTGGAATTGGTGACTATACTGTTGAGTTTGAACCTAGCGCAACCATTCTTGAAAATGAAAACGCAGGCTATGTAACAGCTTCTCTTGGCGTTGACAGTGGCTTCGTTCCATACACAGCTTACTCTGCAAAGAAAAGCTATATTGAAAAAAATAGCGACACAATACTCTCATTTACAAAAGCAATCCAAAAAGGACTCGACTATGTAAACACCCACACTTCAAAAGAAATAGCCCAGATAATAGCCACACAATTCCCAGAAACCGACTTAAACTCAATAGAAAAAATAGTAGAACGTTACAAAACACAAGACACATGGAAAGACAACACAATATTTGAACAATCCAGCTTCGACCTTCTAACTGATATCCTAAAAAACGCAGGAGAACTAACCGACAACGTACCATACGAAAAGTTAGTCACCACCAACTACGCAAAAAAAGCCACTGAATAAAATCATTTTATTATTATCAGAACGAGGGTATTATTTTTTCTTCCCACCACTCTACACCCAAAACAATATATAATTAATAACCTAAATATCAATAAATCAATTTTTAATAAAGGCAATATAATAAATATATTAAAAAAAGAAGCCAGAGTGCGAATTTTATAGTATATGGTGAAAACTTAGTAATTCTTATTTGTGCTGTCAAAAAACAATAATGCCCTGACAAAACGTCAGGGCAAGCAATCAGCGACACGATGTCGCATTGATTGCGTTCATGTCCGTTGTTACTACAAATATCAGCACATCTTAGAATTACTTAGTTCTCACTATCAACTATAAAATTCGTACTCTGGCTTTCCAACTTCATATTACAATTAATTATCTATTCTCCCAAACTCTTATGAAGCTTCCTAAAAGTTCTCCTAAGAAACAACACACAAAGCACAAAAGACACAACCTCTGCAATAGGATATGACCACCATACATTATCAACACTTCCCGTAAGTGATAAAAGATACGCCACTGGCAAAATAATAACAAGCTGTCGTAACACCGATATCAAAAGACTGTGTAAAGGATTTCCAATCGCTTGAAATACAGTACTACTAACAATACCAATACCTGCAAAAAGAAAACTAAGTCCAATTATACGAAGTGCTACAACACCGATACTCATAACATTTTCACTAGCACTAAATATCATAAGAAGCTTGTTAGGAATAAGTTCAAATACAGCAAGTCCAACAAGCATATAAGCAACTGCACAACTCATACCAAGCTTAATAGTCTTTTTAATTCTGTCAGGTTTTCTTGCACCATAATTGTATGAAAGAATAGGTACCATACCATTGTTAAGACCAAAGACGGGCATAAATATAAAACTATTAAGCTTAAAATACACACCGTATACAGTAATAGCATCTTCTGAGAACTTCTTCAAAATCAAATTCATTCCCACAGTAAGAAATGATGTAATAGAAGACATTATAATTGAGGGAACACCTATTTCATATATTTTAGCAATTTCCTTTAACTTAGGTTTAAATATCTTTGAAACCTTGATATTAATTTCTTTATTAACCTTAATATTAAATATTAACGCAAGTGCAAAAGCCACACACTGACCTATTACAGTCGCAATAGCTGCTCCCTTTACTCCAAGCGCTGGCATACCAAAATAACCAAATATCATAATAGGGTCTAAAATTATATTAATAATTGCACCCGTTCCTTGTGTAATCATTGAATATACAGTTCTTCCTGTTGCTTGAAGAAGTCTTTCATTTGTTATTTCTCCAAATATACCAAAGCCACATAAAAGAATTATAGTAAGATATTCTTCACCATAATTAACAACTTCTGCAATATCTGACTGCATAGAAAAGAACGGTCTTACAATCGTAAGTCCCATAAGAGCAAATAACGCATAACTACATATTGCAAGAAACAGACCTGTATTAGCAGTCGTATCTGCTTCTTCAAACTTCTTTTCACCCAAATGCCTTGACAACAACGCATTAATACCAACACCAGTACCCGTTGCAAATGCAATCATAAGATTTTGGATGGGAAATGCAATTGACACCGCCTCCAATGCGTGTGTACTATACATTCCTACAAAAGCACTGTCAACTATATTATAAAGTGCCTGCATAAGCATAGATACAACCATAGGTATTGCCATATTAAATAATAGTTTCGGTATTGGCATAACACCCATTTTATTTTCTTGAATATTTTCACTCATAAATATAAACCTTTCTTAACTTTTGTTACTTTTTAACTTATCATACAAATGTACATTTTTTTCTAAATATCCTATAACTAAACACCATACAATAAACACAATTATTGATATAAACATAAGAATAACTGTAATCAACCACTGTTCTCCATTAAGAGAAGCTATTGCAAACATTTTCTTAAAAAATGATACGCTTATTGTTGCTCCCAATGCCATACACACACACACACCACATCTTACCCAGTCAAATGGTCTGCATATCCTTATGAGTGCTGCCATTCCCACTGAAACAAGAACGAGTATTGCTATTGTTGAAAGTTGGTCATGTGGAATATCCTTTATATTTCCCATAGTAGCAACTGCAGCTACTGTAAAAAAATCAGCAAGTCCTGCTGGCAAGGCTTTTATAAAGACATTTTTTAAGAAATCACCCTTAATTATGCTCTTATTAGGCTGTAATGCCAAGAAAAACGCAGGAATACCTATTGTAAATGCTCCTAAAAGTGAAAGCTGTGTTGGATATAAAGGATATTTACTAAGAGTTATTATTGAAAACAATGCCATAAGCATAGAAAAAATATTTTTTACAAGAAATAGCGAAGCTGCCCTTTGAATATTATTAACAACTCGTCTTCCTTCTAACACTACAGATGGCATACAAGCAAAGTTAGAATCAAGCAGAACTATTTGTGAAGCATTTGAAGCTGCTTCACTTCCAGATGCCATAGCTATACTACAATCAGCACTCTTTAACGCCAACACATCATTAACTCCATCTCCTGTCATAGCAACCACTTTTTTCATATTTTTTAAAGCATCTACAATTTTCTTTTTCTGTTCTGGCTGAACTCGACCAAATACTGCATATTTACTTACAGCCATTGCAATTTTCTCATCAGTATCAAGCTCAGTTGCGTCTACATAATTTTCAGCGTTAGTAATACCTGCTTTTTTAGCAACATTAGACACTGTTAATGGATTATCACCTGAGATAACCTTTATCTCAACACCTTGTTTTTCAAAGTAGTCGAATGTTTCCCTTGCTTCTTGTCTTATAGGATTGTCAAGTACTATCATAGCATAAGGCACAACTGGCTCTACAAGTGGCTTTCCATCAAGCTTTTTTTCATATCTTCCAAAGATAAGTACTCTTGCCCCAGCTTTTGCAAACTGTTGTATTTCATTTTCATATTCAGCATATTTATTAAGGAGAAGCTTTTCAGGCGCACCAATTACATAAGCCACATTATTAAATACTGCTCCACTGTACTTTATTTCCGAAGAAAATGGACATACTGCCTGTGATTTTTCATAGTCAGAATTTTCAAAATATTCTTTTAAAGTTTTCATTGTCACATTGTCAGAATCGAGATTATTAACAACATTACCAATTAACTCATGTAATGACTTATCTAAGTTCTTACTATTCTCAAGCGGCATAATCTGCTGTACAGCCATTTTATTTTTCGTAATTGTTCCTGTCTTATCAACGCAAAGTACATTAACTCTTGCAAGTGTTTCAACACATACCATTTCATGTACTACAACATTTTTCTTTCCAAGTCGCATAACACTTACAACAAGGGCTACACTCGCAAGCAGATATAAGCCTTCTGGTATCATACCGACAAGAGCTGCTATAACAGCAACAACACTATCTTTTAAGGATATCCCCATAAAAAAGTATTCTTGTACAAACATTATAATACCAATAGGAATAATGAGTATTCCTATAATCTCAACAAGCTTATTAAGCGATTTCATCATTTCTGTTTGCTGATGTTTCCTTGAAGCTTTTGCTTCTAGTGCAAGCTTTGAAGCATAAGAATTAAGCCCTACTTTTTCAAGGACTGCTTTACATTTTCCAGATACAACAAAACTTCCCGAAAACAACTTGTCGCCTTTTTGTTTAATTATCTCATCGGCTTCACCTGTAATAAGCGACTCATTAACTCTTACACTTCCCTCAACTACAACTGCGTCTGCACATATCTGACCGCCTGCACTAAAAAAGCAGACATCTGACCTTACTAAATTCTCAGATGGTATTGTATAAACAGTACCACCCCTTAATACTTCTGTCATTGGCTGACTAATAAGAGTAAGTCTATCAAGCACTCGCTTTGAACGTATTTCTTGAATTATACCGATAAGAATATTCCATATAATTATAGGCAAAAAGGTCATATTTTCATATGACCTTACAAAAATGAGCAATAAAGCGAATATTGCAAATATTAAATTAAAATATGTAAATACATTACTTGCAATAATCTGACCAATACTTTTTGATTGGTTTTTTACTGCTTCATTTACAAGTCCAAGCTCAGTAAAGTGTCTGACCTCACTTAAGGACAGACCTTCACTTATAAGCTTATCTGTTAATTTTATTTCTTCATAATCATTGTTTATTTTATTTGAACTTATATTTTTAAATTTAGTTACTTTCGTCATAAACTATTTTCCCACGACACATATTCCACAAGTAATAAACCAATATTGCAAATACAATTAACTTTATTCCAAAAAAGATTAAAATACTAGTAAGTGACTGTGAGTCGTACAACTGAAAAGCTAGTGCATTAATAAAATGCGCCCCCATTGTAAGACCTATCACCCATTTAGGTAAATCATTTTTTACAGCTCCAAATATAACATTCATAATAACAATGCCAAGTACAACATCTAATGCACAGCTAATTCCTAATAAAAGCCATAATACAGGAGGTGTTGTAACAAGTGTTGATACCATTTCAAGCGTCTGGTCAATTGTTTCTTGTGACGCACCACTTAAAGCATCGTTAAGTGTGCTTTCCATACCAGCGGAATTAATTGCTGTACACCAAGTAAGATATGTAATACTTGTAAGTCCATACAAAAAGCTATCCCCTATGCCAAGACCAATACCTGCCATATAGATATCGCCTTCTCTTTCAAACCTGTCCTTAAGCATATATCCAACAATAAGTCTTGCAATTGTAAATCCAACTGTTGCAACAATATAATATACTATTGTATACGTCATCGGATTATTTGTAAATACATTATCAATTCCCGGTGCAAGCATAAGAAGTGAAATAAGCATATTAGTAAATACAAACGTAAAAATAAGATATGCTACTGCACCAAGAAGTATTGGCATAAATCTACCATGCCATCTTTTTATGGTAACAATAATAAATACAATAAATACAGACAGTAATAATATTCCTCCAGCCGTAATCATAGGTGAAAGCCCTGAAGGAAGTGTCTGTGTCATATCAAAGTCTCCCATAAACCCTCCTTGTCATTTTATTTTATTGTAAAATAGCCACAAAAAGCAGCCACAAAAAATGTAGCTGCTCCCTCATAATCTTAATTGTAAACAATATATCTTTTTTAATAACTAAATTGTATATTTAAAAAGGCACACTGAAAAAAATTGCGATTATAACTTTGTTACGTTAGTAGCCTGTGGTCCTTTAGCTCCTTCTGTTACGTCAAATTCAACCTGAGCGCCTTCTTCTAAAGACTTGAAGCCTTCCATGTTAAGACCTGAATAATGTACGAATACATCATTACCCTGTTCATCGCTAATAAAGCCGTAACCCTTCTGATTGTTAAACCATTTTACTGTACCTTTCATTTTTAGTACCTCCAAAAAAATATGCGGTGTGCAACACCAATTCAATATTAACATTTACTATTAGAATTGTCAATAAAATTAAATTATAGAAATTCCATTTCCCCACATCTTAAGTACTTTTGTTATCTTATTCTATCACTTATTAATCATATTCTTTATAAACTCTACTAAGTTCAACAAGGTCTTTTCCACGTTGTATCACTGATACCACATCACCTGTATTTAATTGTTTATCTTTAACTTTTATCAAAGTGCTGTCAACAACTTCAAACTCACATTCAATATCATTTATAAGAACTGCACTATAATTATTAAAATGCTCTCCCTCAATAAATATACTATTCATTGAATTATACACTTGATTTATAATTATGTCTTCTGTTCCCATATAAAGATTAGTGGCAAGAAATGGCATTTTTCCGCCATAAATGTCACAATTGCCATATAACATATCGTATTCAAGTATTTTCAAATTCTTAAGATAATCCTGTGTATCTTTTTGTTGTTGGTGAAATCTATTAACATATCCATTAGTTATACCTAACTGTTCTAAAACATAAGATGACAGTTGATAAGCTTCCATGTCTTTATTCTTGACACTCATTCCAAAATTATTCCAAATAATGTATTGTGTCTGATAAATATTTCCATTAACAAGCTCATTATCGTCAAATTCAAACCCGGGAAGATGGTCGCCATACATTACAAGCACCGTCTGTTCATCTCTTTGTGAAAGATAATCAGTAAGTTCTTTAATAAAATCATCCATTTCTTTAATCTGATTGACATAATACTCAAAAGCTGTTTGTTTTTCTTTGTCAAAAAAATTGTTAATTTTTATTGAAGGAGTATATCCTGTTGGTAATTCTGACGGATAATCTCCATGACCTTGAACTGATATTGCATATATATAGTCAGACCCTTCTGTTGAATCTAAGATTTTTTGTATTTGACCTGTCAAAATACTATCTTTTGCCCAACCCATAGGCGTAAATGTAACATTTTCCATATACTCAATTGAAGTAAATGTATCATATCCTAGATGTGAAAATATCCTGTTTCTATCATAAAATGTTCCATAGTTGTTATGTAGTGCATGTGTTGTATAACCTAGCTCACTCAAATCATAAGCAACTGACTCACATACTTTCGTTTGTAAAATAGTTTCATATGGATATTCCCCCGGTCCAAAATCATCCATGTTCATACCTGTCTGCACTTCAAATTCTGTATTCGCTGTTCCTGCACCAAACACTGGCACACTTAAAAACCCTGAAGAATACTCACTATACAATTGCTCAAAAACGGGGACAGGATTTTCTGAAAGTGATATGTCCTTTACAAGATTTGGGTCAAAAAATGACTCAAGCTGTAAAAATATTATATTAGGTCGTTGCTTTGAATTAATAACTTCTCCATCATCAAGCATTGCATTATCATCAAGAGTTTCTTTTAAAGTTGACATATATTCAGTTGAGTATTCGTCCTCTTTACTTATTCCTCTGCCTACTACACTACATGAAAAGCAATATGCAAATCCATAAGTTTTATAAGCATTAGCAAGATTTCCAAAGTTCTTACTGAGTATATCATTTGATACAAAAACAGTCGTAAGATAATAAAGCAAACCTGCTGTCACACCTATTCTTAATATCGAATAAGAATAATTAATTTTATCTTTGCATTTTGGTGCTTTTATAAATAAAAAAATAAGTCCACATAGACAAATAAAAAGACTTATACCAATAAGCACTAACTTAAATACACTTAAATATGCCGGAACTACTTTTACAGCATCATTTATAAGATATATGTCCATTGCTGTAAAAGGAGTCTTTCTAAGTGAAAGTATAATAAAGTTAGTCACCGCTAATAAAAGCCATAAAAAACTTACAATTCCATACACAAATATTTTTCTTTTAAATAAAAGTGCAATTGACATTGTCAATAATATAATTACTGTATTGTATAAAAAGATAACCGGATTAGTAAATATATATACTAATCCGATTAAACTTCTTCTGTTAAGGCATTCAATAATCATATTAAGCAAAACCGAATATACTATTGTATGAACAAAGTCGTATTTCCAAAGTCTTTTGCAATATACTTTTATCGTTTCCATAACATTACCTACTTTTTATTTTTAAATTTTAATATAATCCGCTATTGATTATTTTCAACAGAATCATCATCTTCTAAAAGTTCATCACTAATACCTTCTTCTTTCTGTTTTCGCTTTATATCTTCAATTATATTCCTTGCCTTTTCTTTTGTTTTTTGTGTCGTACTTCTTGAACTTACAACCATAAATGCAAATTTCTTTGCATCAGTATAATCTTTACATTCATTTCCAAGAACTGCCATTAAAAGATTAACAGTTACTTCATTCATTCCACATATAGGTGGAAATTCTGAAAGCAGAGCTTCTTTAAATCCGTTATATGCAATATTTTCATATTTATTAATGTTATTTTGACATTTTTCAATGTCTGCTTCTGTTCCTTGTTCCTGTCCCGACTGAATAGCTTCTATCTTCCCCTTATATAACCAAGAAAGTTTAAGACAAAGATATGATGCTTCACTTAGCTTTGAGGGCTTTACAGTTGCCGTAAGAAGTGCCATTTTATATCGCCTTATAGCAGTATCATAGGAATATACCCCTGTGTCTATCATCATCGCATTATATTTATTGCCAATTTTTGCCCTTAATACTTTTCGTTGATTTTCTGATACATTTTCATAATCTCTCATTACTGCTGCATATCCACAATAAGGACACATACATACATCATACTTTATTGTATCTATATTCAAATATCTAGGTTTTAAGTCATCATCTGAACCCATAAACCTTGTTTTTCCAGTTTTTACTTGAGAGGTTATGAATTTTTTATCACACACTGGACACTTTATATTCTTGTCATATATATACGATGCTTCTTCTTTTATGTTTTTATCTTCCATGAAATCCACCCATAGTCTTATTTTGCAAACGCACAATTGCTACACATTACAGCCAGCCACTTACATATTCCCCATATCATTACAAAAACTAATTAGGCAGGTGAAGCAGATATTTGCAATCTGCTTTAATAATTGCTTATAACTTTATTTATCAGAAAAATTTTACTTCTTTTAAATACAAGCAATCTCCTAATAACCGACCTTTATTAGTTAATCAATAAATAGGAAATTGCTTGATAGTGTTATAACATTACTTAGGAAGCTTAAATGAACTCTTAAGGGATACAATTCTATTAAATACAGGCTCTCCTTGCTTTGAGTCCTTTAAATCAGCACAGAAATATCCATTTCTTACAAACTGGAACTTATCTTGTGGCTGTGCCTTAGCAAGTTCAGGTTCAACATAACAAGCTTCAACTACTGTAAGTGAGTTAGGATTAACATTAATTGAACCATCTTCTTCGTTATAAACTCCCTTTTCTTCATCAACAATATTTTCATAAAGACGAGTCTTTACCTTAACACCTTCTGTTGCTGAAACCCAGTGAATTGTTCCTTTAACCTTGCGGCCTGTAAAGTTGCCACCTCTTGTTTCTGGGTCATAAGTACAGTGAATTTCTGTAATATTGCCATTTTCATCTTTCTTATAATCAACACAAGTTACAAAATAAGCATTCATAAGACGTACTTCATTGCCAGGGAAAAGTCTAAAATATTTCTTAGGTGGTTCTTCCATAAAGTCTTCTCTTTCAATATAAAGTTCCTTAGTAAATGGTACTTTTCTTACTCCAAGTTCTGGATTTTCCTGATTATTAGGTACTTCCATATATTCCACTTGACCCTCTGGATAATTATCAATAATTAACTTAACGGGGTCAAGTACTGCCATCATTCTCTTAGCCTTTAACTTAAGGTCTTCTCTTATACAATATTCAAGCATTGGGTACTCTACAGCACCTTGACTCTTTGTTACACCAACAAGGTCAACAAACATCTTAATTGACTCAGGTGTAAAACCTCTTCTTCTCAATGCTGCAATAGAAACAAGACGTGGGTCATCCCAACCATCAACAATTCCATCTTCGACAAGCTTCTTTATATATCTCTTACCTGTTACAACATTGTTAAGATAGAGCTTTGCAAATTCAATCTGCTTTGGTGGATTTTCATATCCAACTTCTCTTACAACCCAATCATAAAGAGGTCTGTGGTCCTCAAATTCAAGTGTACAAATAGAATGAGTTACACCTTCTGTTGCATCTTCAATAGGGTGTGCAAAATCATACATAGGATAAATACACCACTTATCTCCTGTTCTATGATGAGAAATATGTGCAACTCTATATATAACAGGGTCTCTCATATTAATGTTAGGTGAAGCCATATCAATCTTAGCTCTTAAAACCTTTTCACCATCTGCATACTTACCATTTTTCATATTTTCAAAAAGTTCAAGATTTTCTTCAACTGAACGATTTCTATATGGACTTTCCTTGCCTGGTTCTGTAAGTGTTCCTCTGTATTCTCTTATCTGCTCTGCTGTAAGGTCACAAACATAAGCCTTTCCCTTTTTAATAAGCTTTACAGCAGCTTCATACATTTCTTCAAAATATCCTGAAGCAAATAAAACATCACCATGCCACTTAGCACCAAGCCATTCAACATCAGCTTTAATTGACTCAACAAATTCTTCTTTTTCTTTTGTTGGGTTAGTGTCATCAAATCTTAAATTAAACTGACCATCGTATTCCTTTGCAAGCCCATAATTTAAAAGTATAGACTTAGCATGACCAATATGAAGATAACCGTTAGGCTCTGGTGGAAATCTAGTTACCACCTTACTACAATGACCTTCTTCTATATCCTTATCTATAATCTGTTCAATAAAATTCTTTGAAACAGCTTCGTTTTCCATGATAAATCCTGCTACTAAACTTTACTATATACTAATTTTATTTAGCAACTTTTCCTTTCCTAGTTTTTGTAATTTCTTAATTGTCTTATTATTTTATTATACAATACTATCACTTTTTAAGTCAAATATTTGTCCTTTACGCACTCAATAAACACATTTTAATATTTTGCATTTTCAATAACTTATATCCTTTAAAAGCCTAAAAATGCAATATCATTAACGGAAGTAGGTGGAAAATTTTATACCTAATTCTATTGACTAATAAATAGTACAAAAATTAATTTATAATAATTGTGCAAGCTCTAACACTGAGTCTTTTAAAGATTTACCTTCAAGATTAACTGTTATCTCAGCATACTTTTCATACAAAGCTCTTCTATCGTCAAATATCTCTTTTACAGTTGTCTTACCATTTGAAACAACGCCTCTTTCCTTAAGACTGCCGAGTCTTTCATTAAGGTCTGCTTCTGATACTTTAAGATAAACAATAGTTCCAATACTTTTTAAATGTTCCATTGCTTCGCTTCCATATACAACACTACCACCTGTTGCTATAACAGTCTTTGTATATTCAAGTGATTTATTAATATCATTTTCAATTTGAATAAATCCTGCATCACCATTTTCTTCTATAAGCTGCTCAAGTGTCTTATGATAAGCTCCTTGTATTACAAGGTCTGAATCCACAAAATCATATCCTAATCTTTTTGCTAATACAACTCCTATAGTACTTTTTCCTGAGCCTGGCATACCAATAAGCACAATGTTATCCTTTTTCATAAAATGTAATCCTTTCGCATATAAAAACTTATTTGTTTATTTTCAAATCAGGCAAAATCTACCTGTTTTATATATATTTTACTCCACATAATAACATTACAGCAATAAAAATATTAACAATTACACGCATAAGTATATGCAGAAATGGAGTTGACTATGGATAATTATAATAGTAACGGAAGTGGAATAAGTGAAGACCTTTTTGGTTTTATACCACCTAATATGATGTATCCACAAAACAATTCTGTTCCTGATGGCTTTTCTTCAAAAGAAGAGTATGAGCGATACCTTTACCATCAGGAACATGACAATGATTTTCATTTAAAAATTTCAAACAATTCTAAATCTTCTAATTAACTTATATTTCAATTCGCTTAAAAACTTATTTCGTAACAGCCTCAAGCATTTGTTCAAGTTCTTCTGGACTAAATGTATAATGGCTGTTACAAAAATGACAATTAACTTCAATTGGCTTGTTATCATCAACCATTTCTTTAAGGTCTTTTGCACCAATACTCATAACTGCCTTGCTTACTCTTTCCTTTGAACAATTACAGTGAAATTGTGTTTGAACAGTATCAAGTATTTCAAGCTCCATGTCACCTAAAATATGCTCTAATATCTTTTCAGGTGTCATTCCATTTTCAAGCATTTCTGTTACAGACTTTACTTCTTTTATTCTCTTTTCAAGCTTATCAATTACTTCTTCTGTGGCATCTGGCATAAGCTGGATTATAAAACCACCTGCCTGTTCTACTGTATTTTCCTTAGTCATAAGAACTCCAAGTCCTACAGAAGATGGTACTTGCTCACTTGTTGCGTAATAATAAGTTAAATCATCTGCAATTTCACTTGTTATAAGAATAGTATCTCCAACATAAGGCTCTTTAAGTCCAATATCTTTTATTACACTTAATACACCAATACCAACAGCTCCAGCTATATCAAGCTTTCCATCTTTAAGTGGAAGCATAACTTCTGGATTACCAACAAAGCCTTTTACGTTTCCTTTAGGGTCGGCTGTAACTGTCATTGCACCTATTGGACCATTTCCCTTAATCTGTACTGTTAAAATATCTGCGTCACTTTTCATTGTAACACCCATCATTGCACCACCTGTAAGAAGTCTTCCAAGTGCTACTGTTGCAATCGGACTTGTGTTGTGTAACTGTCTTGCCTTTTCTACTGTATCTTTAGTTGTTGCTGCAAAAGCTCGTATCTGTCCTTTGGCTGCAATTGCTCTTACTATATAATCACTCATTTTATTTTTCACCATTAGCATATATTTTTAATAGTTTTAATATACTTTAATATTTAATCTAAAATATTTATTCAAACTCATTAGTAAATATATTAAAACCTATCTAAATAGCTTTTCCTTTCTTAAAATTCTATTTTACTTACAATAAATATAAAACTCTCTCTGCGAATTTCTAAAGTCATTGTGACAATCATCAAAATCCAATTCAATCATAGACTTTAATTCGTTACTTGTTTAAATAAAAGAACTACCTAATTAATAGTTTAAAGTTTTTCAATAATATAATGTAATCTTTCACTGTCATCAGTTGGTTCATCATGTGTAAAGGAGTTATAAACGGCTCTAATTTTAAGCCCTGCCCTACTAACTGCCTGTTCTACTTCCTGCTGTGTAAAGCCATGCTGAAAATGACTTTCTTCATATCTGTCAAATGTTCCCTCATCATTTTGTATAAACACAGCAAGGTCATATTCATTATCCCTTGTATCTTCGTGGTAAATATTATCCCACACAAAAGCTGACTCATCCCTATTTTCTGCATAAGTATTGTCCGCAAGAATATCTCTGAAAAAGTGTATTGTCTTTAAATCGAATATAAATACACCACCTATTTTTAAATTTTCTTTTACACAGCTAAATACTGATGTAAGGTCTTTGGGATTTGTAATATAATTCATAGAGTCACATATACTTATCATTGCGTCCATTTCATATGGAAATTCAAAATCTCTCATATCTTGAAGACTGTATACAATCTGTTGTCCGCTCTCATACATCTTTTCAGCAGCAATAGTAAGCATATCTGGTGCATTGTCGATACCAACACACTCATATCCTGCATTGTCTAATATCTGCGTCACTGTACCAGTTCCACAACCCAAATCAGCAACCTTCATTCCTTCTTTTATGCCATTTTCTTTTAAAAGCTCTATTAAATATGCACTCCATTCATCGTATGGAATATTATCCATATATTCATCATAAACATAAGCAAAACCTGTATATGCGTTCATAATCTTCTCCATTTCTACACAATTATTAACTGTTTAAGTAGATACTTGTAATCCACTTTTTACAAAATCTTACCAACAAAGCCTTAAAATTGCAATAGCCCATCACTTTAAGTTGAAATAATTCTCATTTTACCATATACTAATATAGACGTTTTAAGATAATATAAAACATCATATTACGATTATTAAATATACTGCATATAATTATGAGGAAAATTATGAAAACTTACAGAAAACGATATATCAACCAACTTAAAAATTTCAGAAAATATTATCTATTACTTATTATATTTTCTATTATAATTTTTGCATTATGTATTCATATAAATATCTTTCAATGTTTTTCTCCTTTTGAATATAAAAACACAATGTCTGCCAACAATACCTATGAAATGGGAACTCGTTATGTTGATTGTAGTGCAGATACTCTTTATTATACAGGATATGATTACACAAAAGGTTCTACTGTAAAGGGTTATTATTACTACAGCCTTAATAATGAAACTTGCACTATATATCTTTTATCAAAAAAGACAGTTGGCTCACAACCTGCATTAATAATTAGTGATGTATCATTTACTGGAAAACTTGTAAAAAACGACTCAAATCTTAATAACCTATTAAAATATATGTCACATGACCTTAAATGGAATTACAACGGAATACAAAAATTTTCAAGTGATATAATTATTAGTGAATGTGATTACAATATTATGCTCTATGTAATTATCTCAATACTTGCGATTATTATTGTTATAGCTGATGCTGAATTTATAATATTTATATTTATAAATAAAAAACACTTTCTTCGCAAAAAGTAACTCAAAAGCCACACAACAGTTGATATTACATCAGCTATTATGTGGCTCTCTTTACTAGTAAATATAATTACTAGATATATACAACAATCTGTCTAAATACAAATCTTTTTAGATTACACATTCTTTCCACAGCATTGCTTATACTTCTTACCGCTTCCGCATGGACATGGTTCATTTCTACCAATCTTTTTACCCTTAACAACTGTTCCTGAAAGCTTCTGCTTCTTATAAAGCTGCTTTCTTGTTTCTTCGTCAAGAAGATTATCCCACTGTGGTAATTCATATAACCAGTCAGCCTTACAACCTACCATGTTGTAGTAAAGCTTTTCCTTATCGTAATCAAGAGAAACTTCTGTATCTTCTTCCATAGTTTCAATTGGATTAGCTACTTTAAGACTGTCGTTGATACCATCAAGGAAACCTACCATCATAAGAACTTCAACACCGAACTTATCAGCAAGTTCTTTTACTGTTCCTTTTACAACTGTTTCAGGTGTAGAAAGAATATTTTCATAAATACCCTTTTCTAACTGAAAATATCCACCCCAGAATTCAGAAGCCTGCTTCTGGTCCATTTCTGTTTCATATGCTAACTTTCTCCAAGTTTCAAGTAAAGCCATTATTATTCTTTGCTAAAAGTATATATTAACTTCTAGCTTTCCTTTCATTAATTATTTGAATGTATCATATATTGAACCTGATATATATGAATAACTTCCCATATTAGAATATGTAGATGAAGATGATAACTTTGCAAGCTGTGATACCGCAGAACTATAAGAAGATGTAGCACTTGTAGATGTCATTTTTCCAAATGAACCACTTCCTGTAAATAATGACTTTACAGTTGTCATATCTGCACTCTTAAACTTATCTTCATCAACAGTAAGCTTATTATCTGAGCCAACAGTTATACCTACTTTTGAAAGAAGGTTCTTGTTAGCCTTTGTATAAGCTACCATTGTTGAACTCGTTCTTAATACACTATTATCACTCGAATTACCTGAAGCACTTACAAGTGAGTTATAATCCTTTGCGAAAGATGATACAGCTTTATAAATAGCATCTTTATCATAATCTGTTGAAGTTACGCCATCTTTATCAGTAGTTGTAGTCTTTTTCCAAAGCTTGTCAGAGCTAAGTTCTTTAACATCATTTACAAGATTAGATGCACTATCTCTTACGGTAGCAGCATTAACCTTTTGTGATGAAGTAGTCTTATCAGTAGTACTATCCGTCTTTGAAGTAGAGTTACTTGACGATGTACCTAACTCTTTAGCATAATAAGCTTTAACAAGTTTTCTATATGAACCATTTCTTATTGAATTATAATCAGCATAATTAATACCTGACATATAATTATTGCTACTGCTATTATTAAGTGATGAAAATAGTGATGAAATAGAACTTGAATTATACATAACTCATTCCTCCTTATCTAAAACAGACCACTACCATACATCATACACTAATTAGTCTTGAAGACGCTGTATCATATCCCACATAGCTTCTGCTGAATTGAAGTTGTCTGGAATAATATCTACAGGTGTGATTTCTATATCAAATGTATCATTTAATTCTCCTACAATTGATACAATATCAAAGGAATCAAAAATTCCATCATCAATAAGTGTATCGCATGTTTCATAGTCTACGTCTGAATTAACTTCTGTTAAAATTTCTAATAACTGTTCCATTTATAAATCCTTACCTTTCTTATATTATCGAACAAAAGCAACAAAATATTAACCCTTGTCGCCCTTTGAAATTAACATACAACAAGATATAGTATTCGTCAAGACTATTATTAAATATTTTATATTTATCTATAATAATTAACGATTAACGCATATATCCCTCGAATTAATTATATCCGAATACATAAAATCTCGATATACTTTAACTCCATCTTGTTTAGAATAAGCAATTACCTTTGGAATTCTTCTGCTTAAGAACAAGTATATTCCCTCTGTAACAGAATACGCACCAATATTATAAAATATAATCTTATCTCCAACATTTGGTTGTCCTATAGGAATATTTTTTACAATCACATCGCCAACTGTACAAAGTGAACCAACTATAGTCCACTTTTCCATATCTTCTGGTACTTCTATTTTTTTCTTATTAGCCATATCAAAGCCAGATACTACAGTTGTATCATTCTTTACAAATGTATACGCAGGAACTTTCATTGCCATAGCTTGACCATAGTAATTGATATGATTAATTCCACCATCAATTACACAATAATTCTGACCATTATTAGTCTTAATATCTGCAACTTCTGATACAAACATACCGCAAGTTGCTGCCATATATCTACCCATTTCAAGCGTAATCTCATATTTACTCTTTATCTTATTAAGCTCAACTGCAAATTCTTCAAGCATATCATAATTGTCATTGTAAATATCTTCTCCAAAATATGAAACTGGAAGCCCTGGTCCATATTCAAGTTCTTTTGCTTTAAAGCCATACTTTTCTTTATAAATGTCGCAAAGTTCGTCTAAATGCTGCAATTCTTTTGCCATCTGACTCACCTTTTTCTTTTGTGTACCTGTATAACATTGAAGCCCACATATTTCAATATATTCATAAGTGTTATGCTTAGCTATAATTTTTTCAAGCTCTTGTTCATCAAGTCCGAATTGATTACCGCTTGTAACTCTTAAAAGCACATTAATTCTTTTCTTTCGTTGAGTGGCACATTCATTTAACAAATTAAACTGATTAACAGACTCAACTGTATACATACCGACTCCACCACAATTGTCCATAACGTGACATATATCGTGCTTTTCCTTGTTCACCCCTGATAACACTATAGTTGACATATCAACATTTTCTCTTTCACAGATTGAAAACTCTCCCGGCGAACACACTTCAAACTTTGTCACAAGACTTTTCATTGCATGTACAAGAAATGGATTGGCTTTCATTGCATAACAAAGCTTTACATCACTCCCTAACACACTTTGAAGTTTTTCAATTCTTGCCTTTAATACATCAAGGTCAAATATATATGCAGGTGTTTTTTCGCTGCCTGCTATTTTTATAATTTCTGCTGTTGTAAGCATTTTTCCTCATTTCTACGCACCTTAAAATTTATAATTAGCTGGATACGCACAGCCTTTAATTTAATTAAATATTTATTTATTAGCTTTATAATTTTCCATTAAAACATTTCTATCTATCTTACCATTTTTTGTAATTGGCATTTCTACCTGAATAAATTCAGATGGTATCATAAACTTAGGGAGTTTTTGCATAAGTTCGTGCATAATTGTCTTTTTATCTGTATCTCCCTCATAGAAGCCTAAAATCTTATTAGCATCTTTGTCAAATATACAACAAGCCCTTAACACATTGTCAATAGCATTGATAGCCATTTCAATTTCACCAAGCTCAATTCTATGTCCCATGTGCTTTATCTGGAAATCTTTTCTTGATGAAAAACACAATTGACCGTCATTGTTGTAGTAACCTAAATCACCTGTTCTATATATTATCTCGTTATATTTATTATTTAATGGGTTCTGCACAAATGCTTGATTTGTCTTTTCCCAGTTATTAAAATAGCCAAGTGTTACAGCAGTACCAGTTACACAAATTTCACCAATCTTACCCTGCATTGTAGGCTCTATAAGTTTATCTTCTTCATCAAGCAAGAACACTCTTTCATTAGGAAATGCCTTACCCATTGGAAGTGTTTCATCAAGTTCATAATTTCTATCAACTATATAGTATGTACAGTTACAAGTAATTTCTGTAGGGCCATATACATTTACAAACATAGCATCTGGATACTGTTCTCTCCATGCGTTAAGGTGCTTAATTGGCATAACCTCACCTGAGAATATAACCTTATTAATTGCTGATGGTCTTTTATATTCAAATCCATTAAGAGTTGTAACAATACAAAGTGCTGATACTGCCCAAATAAGTGTTGTCACTTTTCTTTCTTCAAGATAATCTAACAGAGTCGTTGGAAATGAAAACATCTTCTTAGGAATTATCTGCATTGTAGCACCAGTACTCAATGTAGAATATATATCTTTTACGGATACATCAAAATCAAACGGTGCTTGATTACCGATTACGTCTTTATCTGTTATATTAAATGTAGATGTAAAATAGTCAATAAAATCAATAACTGAACGGTGATTTACAATTACGCCCTTTGGAACACCTGTTGAACCTGATGTAAATATAGAATACAATGGGTCTATATCAAGAGCTTCTTGTCTTATTTGCAATAACATCTTTTTATCTTTGTCAGTTACTTCATGTTCAAGAAGTTCTTCAACACTTAACACCTTACCAGTAAAGCCAAGCTTTGCCTGCTTTTTTGCTGACTTTTCATCAACAACCATAAATGTAGCACCAAGAGTTTTCAAAATCATATTAATTCTTTCAACTGGGTGTGATGGGTCAAGCATTACATAAAAACAACCTGCACTAACAGCTCCCATAAATATAGCAAGTGCATTACAACTCTTATCCATATAAACAGGAACTGCCATACGAGGTGATGTTACATTTAAAAGACCTGCTCCTATTCTTTCTGCCTTTTCCTTCAACTGACTGTAAGTAAATGAATTATGTTCATCAGCTACAGCAATTTTATTAGGGTACTTTTCTACAGAGTTATCTAAATAGTCCAATACATTCTTTAACATTATATATCCCTTTCATGTACAATCTTAGGCAAGAATTAATTCTCACCTTTAATACTTTGAATACTAAAACTATGGAAGTCACTCTCCACAGTTTACTTATTATAAATTATTTTTTCTGACGTTGCAATCCTTTTATTCCCACCAAACACTCACCATTTTAATTATTAAAATCAAATTTTATTATGTATAAAAAAGAAAACCAGTAAGATATAAATATTAGACGAAACAATAAATGCACCATTAAAAGAACGATTAACTATATTTGTATGGCAACAGCGAACACCCTTGTTCGATGGTGACATATAAATATAGTTAATTGTACTTTTAATGGTTTGTGCATGTTTTATCTAATATTTATATCCTACGTCTGTTCATCATCACCAATATAAAAAAATAAAGTATTCAAAATCTTTATCTTTTATGCTATTATAAATAAATTAATTTAAGAAGGGAGTTTTATTAATGAATACATTTAAAAGAATTACAGCACTTGCCATTGTAATACTATGGGCAATGCTAATAATTACAACTCTTATAGTTGCATTTATGAATACTGAAACTTCAAGAACTCTGTTAAAAGGACTTTTAGTCATAGACGTATGCCTTCCAGTTGTTGGATATGCTATAAAAATAATGGCAAACCTACTCTCCAACAAAAATAAACAAGATTAAACCAAACAAATGTTAATATAATGACAAGCTCTACATAAAATAAGGCTATCACAATAATTGCATTTAATGTGATAACCTTATATAAAATCTAATTAAACATATTTAATTTATTAAAAACTATTCCATTATTCGCATAAATCACTTTGAAAATGAACTCTTTCTGTGAATAATTTCATGTCTTCCTGGTCCATTAGAAACCATAGTGATAGGAGCTTCAATTTCCTGCTCAATTGCTTCTATATAATTTCTACATTCAACTGGAAGGTCTTCATACTTAGTAATACCTCTAATATCAGACTTCCAACCTGGCATTGTCTTAAGTACAGGCTTAGCCTTTTCAAGCTGTGGAGTTGTAGGGAAATCCTTTGTTACTTTTCCATCAATTTCATATCCAACGCACATTGGAATTTCATCAAGATATCCTAATACGTCAATTACAGTAAGAGCAACTTCTGTTGTTCCCTGCATTTTAACACCATAACGTGTTGCAACGGCATCAAACCAACCCATTCTTCTTGGACGTCCTGTTGTAGCACCAAATTCTCCGCCATCTCCACCACGTTTTCTAAGTTCGTCAGCTTCTTCACCAAAGATTTCACTAACAAATGCACCTGCACCTACTGCTGATGAGTAAGCCTTAACAACTGTTACAACTTCTTGAATTGAACTTGCTGGAATACCAGCACCAATCGCACCATAAGGAGCAAGAGTTGATGATGATGTAACCATTGGATAAATTCCGTGGTCTGGGTCTTTTAATGAACCTAACTGACCTTCAAGAAGAATTTTCTTTCCATCTTTAAGTGCGTCATGTAAGAACTTAGATGTATCTGTAACATAAGGCTTAACCATTTCCTTATATTCCATAAGTGTGTTAAATATTTCATCTTCGTTAAGAAGTGGCTGATGATAAAGATGTTCAAGCATTACATTCTTTATTGTAACAACATTCTTAATCTTATCCTTTAATTCCTGCTCATCTCCAAAAAGTTCGCATACTTGGAAACCAATCTTAGCATATTTATCTGAATAAAATGGTGCAATACCAGACTTTGTTGAACCAAATGACTTACCTGCAAGTCTTGCTTCTTCATAAGTATCAAAAGCAACATGATAAGGCATAAGTATCTGTGCTCTATCTGATACTAAAATCTTAGGCATTGGAACATTTCTATCTGTAAGACTCTTTAATTCCTTAACAAGATAAGGAATGTTAAGTGCAACACCATTTCCAATAACACTTGTTGTATGATTATAAAAAACGCCTGATGGAAGAAGATGAAGTGCAAACTTTCCATAGTCATTAATTATAGTATGACCTGCATTACTTCCTCCCTGAAATCTTACAATTATGTCAGACTCCTCAGCAAGCATATCAGTAATCTTACCCTTACCTTCATCACCCCAGTTAGCGCCAACGATAGCTTTTACCATAGTAAACCTCCATTCCACTGTCATATTAACAGCATCTATAAACGTGTATTCGTATGTATTTGTGATTATTTAATCTCAGACCATACTTATCTATAATAACACATTATATCCATTGCAATCAATCCTAAAAACATATATAATTCAAAATATATTATTTATTTGTGATAAATTTCACTATTAATATTATTCTAATATATAATTATTTATTGATAATTTTGTATATAAATCAGATATTCACAATTTGTTTTATAACTTACTTACCATAAAAAGCAATTATTGTTTTTTAATAATACAACATTTTTCTTTTTATTGAGTACGAAAGGATTACTTATGAACAGTTCTAATAAAAAAATTTTTTCACTTATTTTTATAACTGTCTGCTGTATCATATTATTTGGACACTTTCAGATTAATAATAATACAGCTAATACTAATAATGTTACAGTTGAAGTTACTAATACAGAAGAAACTACTTATGTTGACCCCGAACTTATCAAATCAGCAAATAATAATTATACACTCTCACAAGACAGTGAAATAACACTTCCAAATAAATATTCAATTGAAGTCCCATATATAAGCCAATATCCAGAACTTCCTACTGGTTGTGAAATAACTTCCCTTACAGAAGTCCTTAGATTTTATGGTTTTAATGTTGATAAAGAATATATGGCTACTAATTATTTACCTATGAAGGACTATCTTGAACCTGGCTGTTATATTAATTATTTTTATGGTTCTCCCTGGTCAGAACATGGAAGTGGCTGTTTTTCACCAGCTATAATTACTGCTGCCAATAATTTTTTGCATGATAACAATTCAAATTTAACCGCACAATCACTAAGTTATTCTTCTGTTAATACACTTTTTAACGAACTTACAAAAGGTCACCCAGTTATTGTATGGACTTGCTTTAATTATGACGCAGAAGTTTCTTATATAGATATTGACATTGGAAATGGGCAGACATTTTCATGGCCAACTAACGAACACTGTACAGTTCTTACAGGCTTTGACCTTACAACAAGCACCGTAACCTTAACCGACCCAACGTATGGAATTATAGAAAGAAGTATTGAAGAATTTTCTTATTATTACAAGATGTATTTTTATCAGGCAGTTGTAATTAAATAATAGAAACACACTCTGCAAATTTCTAAAGTTAGCATACCATTTACCAAGTTTCGTACAAGCATAAGTTTTGTCTAGTTATTTGCATAAATATTATATTCTATTTTTTAACATAAATTTTGAAATAAATTAAATCAATATATTTTATAGTTTATGGCAACTACTTATTAACTCTAAGTTTTTACCATAAACTATAAATTTTAAAATTACTTTTCTACTGCCTCCAACACAATAACACTTCTTCCTCCAAGCGTTATATAATCACTTTCAAGTACTCTATCAAGAGCTATACACTGTTCACTAAATGTATCTACACATAACTTCCATGTAAGATTATCTGGAAGCTTTGGTAACTCTACTTCTATATTCTCCCAATACGCATTAATTCCAATATATACAATATCTTCTTTCTTATCATCAAGAGTTCTTCCTGCATACATAACACCAATAACTCTTGTATCATTGTCATATTCACCATTCCAAGATTTGCACGAATGAAAACTTACGTCTGGGAAACCACACCATGCTTGCTTCATACTTCTAGTAATTACTTTATGATATTTTCTAAATTTAATCATATATTTACAAAAATCAAACATATCTGAATTTTCTTTAAGCAAATTCCAATCAAGCCAAGAAATCTTATTATCTTGACAGTATCCGTTATTATTACCGAACTGCGTATTACAAAATTCATCTCCAGCTAAAAACAAAGCTGCACCCCTACTACACATAAGTGTTGCAAAAGCATTTTTACACATACGTTTTCTAAGCCTTAAGATGTCTGGATTATCCGTTTCACCCTCAACACCACAATTCCAACTGTTATTATCGTCAGAGCCATCTGTATTATTCCAGCCATTTTTTTCGTTATGCTTTACATTATAAGAATAAATGTCATACAACGTAAAACCGTCATGGCACGTTAAAAAATTAACAGATGCACCATTTCCCCTAACTTGTGGGTCATAAATATCCCTTGAACCTGCAATTCTTTGGACTGCTGCCCTTGCAAGACCACCATCACCCTTTAAAAACTTTCTTAAATCATCTCGGTATCTGCCATTCCACTCAGCCCACCTGTTCCAAGCAGGAAATGTTCCAACTTGATAAAGGCCACCTGCGTCCCAAGCTTCTGCAATCAACTTAACCTTTCCTAATATTGGGTCAAATGCAAGACTCTCCAAAAGCGGTGGTTTTTCCATAGGTGAGCCATCTTCATTTCTTCCAAGAATAGACGCAAGGTCAAATCTAAAACCATCAACTCTATATTCAATAACCCAGTATCTCAAACAATCAAGAATAAACTTCTGCACAATAGGGTGATTACAGTTAAGCACATTTCCACACCCACTAAAATTATAGTACTTCCCATCGGATGTAAGCATATAGTAAATGTTATTATCAATTCCCTTAAATGAGAAAAATGGACCTCTCTCATCACCTTCCGCTGTATGATTAAATACAACGTCAAGTATTACTTCTATGCCATGTAAATTAAGCTCTTTTATAAGGTCTTTAAGCTCTGTTCCCTCGTGATTGTACTCAATTGCTGATGTATAGCTTGTATTAGGCGCAAAAAAGCACACCGTATTATACCCCCAATAATCAAGAAGTTTCTCGCCCTCATACTCCCTACTGCCACCAAGCTCGTCAAATTCAAACACAGGCATTAACTCAACAGCATTTACACCAAGTTCAATAAGATAAGGTATCTTTTCTTTGATACCTTGAAATGTTCCCGGAAACTCTACTTTTGAAGAACTATCCTTTGTAAATCCTCTGACGTGCATTTCATATATTACAAGGTCTTCAAACTTGTGATATGGATTGTGAAATGTTGACCAATCGTAAGACGTATCAACAACCCTAGCTTTATAACAATTCTCCCCCTTTAGCTTCTCACCCCACACACTTTGCCCTGTAACAGCTTTTGCATAAGGGTCAAGGATATATTTGTCCTTATTAAAAATGATACCCTTGCTCTTATCATACGGCCCATCAATCGAATATGCGTATTCAAATTCAGTAATATCAAGTCCAAATACAATCATAGAATAAGTGTTACCTATCTTGTATTGTTGTGGAAATGGTATTTGCGCATAAGGCTCTTGCTGTTGCCTTTTAAATAAAAGCAATGTAACTGATGTTGCATAAAAAGAATGTATTGTAAAATTAACACCACCCCTAACTTGTGTCGCCCCATTCATAAGATAGTATCCTGGTCGTATATCAAAACCACTTATATGGTCTGTTGGTTGTAAAATTTCTTCCATAAAAACTTCTCCAATTCATTACATATTTTGTCTGAATTTTTGTATTTTAATATATAAAAATATAAGCTACAAAAATTCAAAATACTGCCCTTTTGTACTAGTTTAATTATATAATAAATTTTCTCAAAAAGCAAAAAATACCGCCACAATAAGTAAACTTAAATTACTTATCACAACGGTATTTTATATATTATCAAAGTATTGTACAAATGCAAACTTTGACTCATTGTTCGTATAAATCGAATAGATATTTGCAACCTGATTTTCTAATAATATTATTAAAGCTTATATCAACCCGCAATACTACGGCGTACTCCTGTCTTTTCAAGTGAAAATGCTAACAAATAAAATAGTACTATACCAACAATAGCTTCTGAAACAAGTCCCGGTATCTGTGCTACTCCTGCCACTATGCTTCCATAGATAATACTGCCTGCTACAAAATAACCAATAACCATAACAACAGAACCTGCAAGCACACCCGCTATTGATTTAACACTAACAACATTAGTACTATTACCTCTGTGCATAATAAATGATATAACAAATCCCATAATACACTTAATTATAAGTGTAGGAATTATCCACTCCGTATAACCACCTAAAAGGTCAGCCATAGCAGAACCAACTCCTGCTACTATTAAAGCCTCTGGATTGTCTAATAAAAACGCCGCTAAAAATATAAAAGCATTTCCCAAATGTGCATACCCCAATGGTATAGGCACTTTAAAAAACAAAGTAGCAATACAAACAAGCGCCATAAGTACTGCTGATATACATAATTTTTGTGTTACATTTCTCATAACCATTCCTCATTTCTATTTAAAACTAAATATAAACTCTATAATTCAACTTGCTATTATATTCAATACAAAATAGCACTCCTAACTGCTACAAACAATCCACCCCAATTATTGCTTCTTACAATAAAAAGTTGAAAGCTTACAATATAACACTACTATTTCTATATTAAACATAACAACAAGTCAAATTATAACGGTTTGCAGTATTTAGTATAGCAATGTATTAACAATATGTAAAAGTTCAATTCTACAATATTTTTTATGGTCAGATTTCTAAATTCTATCCCCACCACTCCCCACTCTTATATTTTTCATCTAAAAAAACTTCCGTCAGATAGCAGTAGTATATGAATAATAAATGCACCATTAAAAGAACAATTGTTTATATTTGTATGGCAGTAGCGAACATACTTGTTCGATAATGACATATAAATATAGGCAATTGTACTTTTACTGGTGTGTGTTTATTTATATACTACTGCTATCTTCACAACATAAAAAAATAAAAATTTATTATTGACATTTTAAATGGTTGGTTCTACAATAATTGCAGATACAACAATTGGAGGTGCAACAAAATGTTACGAAGAATATTCTCTTATATGAAACAATATAAGAAATACGCCTATCTGGCTCTGCTCTGCATTGCCGTTGAAGCCATACTTGAACTTATGGTTCCAATGATTATGGCAGACCTAATAGATATCGGCGTAGCCACAGGCGATGATATGTATATTTATAAAAAAGGCGTACAAATGGTTATATGTGCCATATTAGCCCTTATACTTGGAATTGGAAGTGCAAAGTTCTCTGCCCTTGCAGGTCAAGGACTTGGTGCAAATTTAAGAAAAGCCGAATATGAAAAATTACAATCATATTCATTTTCAAATATAGACCATTTTCGCGTATCTTCATTAGTAACTCGTCTTACAAGTGACGTTACTAATATACAAGATGCAGTTTCAACTGGTATGCGTCCTTTTGGACGAAGCCCAGTAATGTTGATATTTGCAACATCAGTAGCATTTTCAATCAACAAGACATTGGCTCTAGTATTTTTAGTAGCCTTACCAATTCTTGCAACAATGCTTATAGCTATTATTATCAACGTAAGACCACTTTATTCAAAAATGCAGACAGCAATCGACCTTGTAAATAGAACAATTCAAGAAAACCTTACAGCAGTTCGAGTTGTAAAGTCATACGTTCGAGGCGATTACGAATATAGTAAATTTCAAGAAGTAAACGACAACCTTAAAAATCAGTCACAAAAAGCATTTACCCTTGCTGTTTTAAATATGCCAGCAATGCAATTTGTCATGTATTCAACTATATTAGGACTCTTACTTCTTGGCGGTTACTTAATTAACAAAGGTGAGTTAAAGATAGGCGAGCTTACAGGTTTTTTAAGCTATGTACTTCTTATTTTAAATTCCCTTATGATGATGTCAAATGTCTTCTTAATGATGACACGTTCTTTAGCTTCTGGTGCAAGAATAATTGAAGTTATTGATGAAAAAATTGACATGACTGACGAATTAGCTCAAGATATCGCTGTTGAAAAAGGCAGTATTGACTTTGACCACGTTTGGTTTAAGTACAAAGAAAATGCAAAAGAATATGTACTTTCTGATGTTTCATTTCACATAAAAGCAGGTCAGACAGTCGGAATTATCGGTCAAACTGGTTCTGCCAAAACATCACTTGTACAGCTTATCCCTCGTCTTTATGATGCTAACAAAGGCACTGTAAAAATTGATGGTGTAGATGTTAAGAATTATCCAATGAAACATTTGCGAGATGCTATTGCCGTAGTTCTTCAAAAAAACACTCTATTTTCTGGCACAATGTTATCTAACTTAAAATGGGGCGATGAAAATGCTTCTATGGAAGAAATAAAAGAAGCTTGCCACATTGCCTGTGTTGATGAATTTATTGACCGTTTACCTGACGGGTACAACACAGAAATGGGACAAGGTGGTGTAAATGTTTCTGGTGGACAAAAGCAACGACTTTGTATAGCCAGAGCCATTTTAAAGAAGCCTAAAGTCCTTATTCTTGATGACTCAACAAGCGCTGTTGATACAGCAACAGAAGCTAAGATTAGAGAAGGACTTGCAAGGAAATTACCTAACATGACTAAGATTATTATTGCGCAACGAATTTCATCAGTACGCCATGCTGACCAGATTATCATACTTGATAGAGGTCGTGTAAATGCTATTGGCACACATGAAAGCCTTCTTGCAAACAATAAGATTTATCAAGAAATATATCAATCACAAAAGGAAGGAGCAGATTTGTAATGGCAAAATATGTAGGATATAAACGACCTAAAGATACTAAAAAAACAATTAAACATCTGCTTGTATATCTTGGACTTCACAAGTGGTCATTCGTACTTGTCGCCGTTCTTGTATTTATAAGCGCAGGCGCAAATATTGCAGGAACTTATCTTTTAAAACCTGTAATTAATAAGTTCATTATGCCAGGTGATATGACAGGTCTTGTTCACGCCGTTATAGCTATGGGTGTTATGTATTTATGCGGTGCATTAACAACATTTTTCTATAATCGTCTTATGGTTAAGACTTCACAAAAAGTAATCCATGAGATACGAAGTGACTTGTTTGCTCACGTTCAAAAGCTTCCTTTAAAATACTTTGACGCACATACTCATGGCGAGCTTATGAGCCGCTTTACAAATGATGTCGATACAATTCAAGAAGCTATGAACAACAGCTTTGCAATGATTATTCAAAGTTTTATTATGCTTTTTGGAACAGTTGTAATGATGATGGTCTTAAGCATACGTCTTTCAATGATTGTCGTTGTATTTCTTATATTAATGTTCTTTTTTATAAAATTTAATGGAAGTCACAGCAAAAAATACTTTAACAAACAACAAGCAGAACTTGGTAAAATCAATGGCTTCGTTCAAGAAATGGCAGAAGGTCAAAAAGTTGAAAAAGTATTTAACCACGAAGAAATCGACTTTAAAAAATTCTGCGAATTAAACGAAAGCTTTAGAAAAGAGTCAACAAGTGCGCTTACATTTGCCGGCATGATGATACCTACTATTGTAAGTCTTTCATATCTTAACTATGCTGTATCAGCTTGCGTTGGTGGATTTCTTGCAATAAGAGGCTTAATCGACCTCGGAAGCCTTTCAGCTTACCTTGTCTACGTTCGTCAAAGCGCAATGCCACTTAACCAATTTACACAGCAAGTAAACTTCTTACTCTCAGCCCTTTCAGGTGCAGAAAGAATATTTGACATGATGGACGAGCCTGCTGAAATTGACGAAGGAAATGTAACTCTTTGCAATGTAGTTAAAAATTCAGACGGAAGTCTTTCAGAAAGCACTACTCCTACTGATACACTCGCATGGAAAGTTTGTGAAAACAATAACATAAACTATGTTGAGTTAAAAGGTGATGTAAGATTTAATAATGTAATATTTGGTTATATACCTGAAAAGCCTGTTTTAAATGGTATTTCACTTTATGCAAAACCGGGACACAATATTGCCTTTGTCGGTTCAACTGGTGCTGGAAAAACTACTATCGTCAACCTTATCAACCGTTTTTATGAAATTCAATCTGGTACTATAACCTATGACGGAATTGATATTAAAAAAATTAAAAAAGAGGATTTACGTCGTTCCCTTTCAATGGTTATTCAAGATACACATCTTTTTACTGGTACAATCGCTGATAACATTCGCTATGGTAAGCTCGACGCAACTGACGAAGAAGTTCGCAATGCTGCTATCATTGCAAATGCTGACTCCTTTATTAGACGACTTCCCGATGGATATGATACAATGCTTTATGCTGATGGAAGTAATCTTTCACAAGGTCAACGACAACTTCTTGCAATTGCAAGAGCCGCTGTTTCAAGACCACCAGTGCTTATTCTTGATGAAGCTACAAGTTCAGTAGATACAAGAACTGAACGCCTTATTGAAAAAGGTATGGATGCTATTATGCAAAACAGAACAGTATTTGTAATCGCTCACCGCTTGTCAACTGTAAGAAACTCTAATGCTATTATGGTACTTGAAAAAGGGGAAATTATAGAAAGAGGTAGCCATGACGAATTAATATCTAAACAAGGTAGATATTATCAATTATACACAGGACAATTTGAACTTGAATAATATTACTGTCGCACTACCTAAAATTTATAAACAATATAGCATTATTACTATATCAATCAACTATACTTTGCATAAAATTTTCTTAGTGCGACAGCCCCTTACAAATCTGATACCTATTACCTGTCTAATTATATGAAAGGAATTTAATTATGAAAAATGATGATATAAGAACTCTACTATTTAAAATAGAAATTCTAAGAAGACAATTTCTACAACCACCTTTTATTAAGCTAGGACTTACTGTGGGTGAAGGTCAACCTCGTATCTTAAAAGCTCTACTTACTAAAGGCTCTATGACTCAACGTGAACTTGCTGACGAATGTCTTATTGATGTTACAACAATGTCAAGAACCCTTGACCGCCTTGAAAAAGCAGGACTTATTACAAGGACAAAAAAGCCAAACTGCCGCCGTTCTTGGCTTATTGACCTTACTGATGATGGAGTTGAAAAAGCTAAAGAAGTTTGCAAAATCTTCGACATGGCAGACTCAACATTTTGTAAAGATATACCTGTAGACGAATTAGAAACACTGTTCTCCTCCCTAAAAAAGATAGAACACAACCTCGAAACAACCGTAAATCAAAATAACAACAATGACTAAACATTATATTTATCAAAAAACTTATGTATTGAACTAACAAACTATTAACCCTATAATTAAAGTATAAATATTATTATATAACTTATGAAATAATCATAATAGTGCATCACAAATTAATTTTTAATCACAATATTTTTCACAAATAATATGTAAAATTTAACATCTTTTAATAAATTTATTAAATATTAAAAATGTGATGCACTGTATTTTTTACACAAATTCATACTTTTATTACTTAATGTAAAACATAATATATATTATCCATTAATTCATTCATATCTTTTGTTTCAAAATAACCTTCCGCAAAATTTCTAACCTTTGGACTATTTTTTAACATATTTTGAATTAATGTTTTTATATCACACTCTCTACCTCTTTTAGCAGTCATACAGGCATGACAAGTGGGGCAAACCTTAACTAGATTTTCAACGACATCAAGTACATTTTCCTCTTTATTTTGACTTTGTCCGTTAGAGAATGATATTGCATGATGTATTTCAAAAAAATATCTGTCAACTAATACACCATTAACTTTTCTTTTTACATAAAAACTCCTATCAGCTATATTATAATTATTTTTACAACATACACATTCATCTGGTTCATCATTATATACTTGAGATACAATAGTCCTATTTCTTGTAATCTTTCTATCCTGATTATTACTATCATCTATACCAAACAATTGTCTATACTGTTGTAGTACTGTTAAATCTTGATTTTTTTCTATTCTATAACCATATGCCATATTAATAAAAGTAGTATATTTACTAATAAAATTTTGTATTTTTTCATTTTTTCTTATTGCACTCAAATCAATATAATCAATATTAAAATAATATACACCTGTTTTATTTTCATCTATTGTTAATTTTGATGCTTTTATATCTGATGAATGTATACATTCCATTCTATATTTGCTATAAGTCCCTATTTCACGTAAATAATATTTCCATGATACCCTAAATTGGTCATCCTTATGTGTTGTATATTCTGTTAATCTTGTATTAAAATTAAAATATTCTGGATTCATTAATCCATGGTCCATTAATAAACTTATTTTTCTAATATCTGCTGTACTTGAGCAATGGTAATCACAAGCCAAAAAACCACTTCCATCATAACTCATAGCTACATCTAAATACCCACGTAGGAACTCTTGTCTTTGTTCATTCATTGAATAATCAAATAAAAAATCTTGTCTTCTTATTTTGTTTAACAATCTATTTGTAAAATTGTTTCCACTTTTTTCATCTGATAAATCAATATTTAAATCATTTTTTAAAATATAAACTCCTTTATATTTTTTTGAAATATACATTAAATTAGTCTTTTCAGAAGTATTTAATTGCCAATATGGATAATTTCCCGAATTTTCATTTATACAATTTGCATATTCTTTATAATAATTTTCATGAAAATCGAAAAATTTACTTGCTCGGAAACTAAAATAAGTAAATACATAATCATTTCCAATATATTCACTTCTTCTCAAAAATGCACCTAAAACGGTTGGTGCTATATCTTCGTTAAAAAATGAACTAAGATTTAAAATTTTACTTTCATCAATCATCTACACTTTATACCTTTCTATAGTTTGTTCAATTAGTTTAGCCAAATTCTTTATTTCATTAAAATTCAATCTTTCATTAATTTTCATTAAATGTTTTACATCTAATAATATCCCTACAATATTCTCATATTCTTTTTTACCATACTTCCAACTGCTTTTTGCTATACCAATAACTGACATATTATCACAAGTATAAAATTTATTAGCATAAGCATTGTATGGAATTATAAAAGCATTATATACAATTGGCTTCTTACCATCTATTTCAAATTTTTTTCCTTTTGCAATATACTCTCCATATGTTATTTGTTTATTAATAGATGATGATTTTGGTAAATCATATGGATTTGCTGTTTCTCCATATTTGTAATATTTAGCATCTAAAACATATATCTTATCTTGATAAATCATAATTGTATCAGGTTGTAACACAGAATTATCAAAATCTTTATTATTTAAAAGATACCATGTTGTTTTAGGAAAGTATTCTTCTTTTCCTGAAATGCCAAATACATTATCTATCATTTTTTCCCATATATACTCAAAATTATATGTTCCATAATTAAATTCACAATTCGTATTATTATCATCAACTCTCAATATACTCAGTAAGTTTTTAAATAATTGCCTATTTCTGTCATTAAATGTATCTTGTAATTTATTATTTACAATAGATAACATCATTTTCCTTGTAAGCCCAATTTTAGGTTTTGGTGGAACATATGAAGTAAATAACCATCCAAATTTCTCAAAACTTTCATTTACACAATATTGATGAACAATCGTAATTAACTCATTTTCATTAATGGTATTCTTTTTTACAATATAATCTAAATAGAAGATATCCCCATCCTGTATTACAGGTCTTTGAACTTTTATAGTTTTTTTCCAGTCAATCTTTCCTCTATTTGCAACATGATAATACACTTCTCGTTCTTCATATATTCCACGTTCAAAATAGTCTTTTATCACATACAAATATGCTTGAATTGGCAAATCAGTATATCTTTTAATATTATTACCATTATAAAATTCATATTCTTTACTATTCATAAACTTAGCTAATATATTCATTAATAAAATAATATCACGACGAACTTCCTTTTCATTTTCACTCAATCTAAACCCTAATGGAAAAGATATCTGGTATAAATTCTCATCTTTTTTTATTCCCACAAATTTATCACCATCATAATTACTATTAATATGACATCGTTTAAATAATCCATTATTCATTATATATCTCCAACTATATAATTTTATTCTTTATCATCCATAACTGATTTATCTAACATTTTTGCATATACACTATATTTTAATATTTTCTTCAATGGATCTTCTCTATCGATATCATTATTAAATATTTCTATAATAGAATCTAAAGATGAAATATCATCATTAAAATATACATAATGGTCCATCTTAAACACATCATCCCACAAATACTTTAATACTTTCTCTGAAAATTTATCACGAGCTAATTCTGAAATTCTTACAAAATATGCACCTAATCTTTTATCTGCAGAACTACCTATTTCTTGACTTAATTTAATTATTTCATCATTTGTTACCTTAGCAAACATTCCCCATGAAATAGAGCTTCCTTCTATATTTTTACTCGCATGCTTAACATTTTGAACATTATTCTTTACAAGATGCATCTCCCATCTTCTTTGAAAAGCTGTATCTAATGTAAAAATGTTTTGATCTGATGTATTCATTGTGGCATAAATTGATAAATTAGATGGCATAAAAATAGGGTGATTTTCATCACCAAAAATAATATTTGCCATATCATAATTTGATATTGAATATTTACCCATACCATTTTCATCCCTATCTAATAACTGAAAAACATCTCCAAATATTGCAGGTGCATTTCCTCTATTAATTTCTTCTATTACTAAATAATACATATTGTCAGGATTATCATATGCTTTTTTTATCATTTTCGTGAAGGGTCCTGGTTCAAAAATATACGTAAGTTTTCCATCGATAATTCTTGGAAGTATCTGTCCAACAAAATCTGAATATGTATAGTCTGGATGAAAAACTACTCTCTCCGATAATTCCTTAACTATTTTTGAATCTATTATATAGCTCTTTCCAGCTCCTGGAACTCCGTATAAAAGAATATTTACTCCTTTTTCTTTTATTTTATTATCCTTTTTCATGTCACAAATATCAATTTCAAAATTTCCAGCTGTTGTTGCCAACGCCGCCTGAAGCATATCACTTTGTATATATGCTATAAATTCATCTTTTGTATATTTTGTATTTCCCAATACATATACTTTTGAATTTTTATCATATGAAATATTCATTTACGTTTCTCCTTATAATGATGAAATGGCTTTGTTAATAATATTAGTTCTGCAAGCAGAATACATCCCTATATTATTCATAAAATAATTTACTGAATCAGGCTTTATTCTTATTTGATCATTCTTCTTATGATTAGTAGCTCTCCTATTATTATTAACTAATATTCCAAGACTCTTAATTATTTGAATTATTAAGTCTTGTCTTCTATATTCTCTATCAACATCTATTGATAAATAATGCAATGTAGTATCCCAAGATGCCCTTCCATCAAAACATCCTTTAACAAATTCTTTTTTTATTTCTATTGAAGAACTCTTTATTTCCTGCACCTTTTGTGTTAATATTTCAATACATTGAGCTTCTGCCACTCCTGTTTTTTCAACTAAAACTGTAAATCCTTCTTTAGGTGAAATAGTATATTCCGCAGTTTTATTTGTTTTAATTTCAGGAGCTAAATTTCCCATACATATATTAAACATCTTATAAACATCTCTAAAATGTTTATTTAACTCATCTTGTGTCACTTTTCCTGCATTATGATTTACACAACCTAAAATATACTCTTTATTATTTAATTTTTTTTCTTTATATAATGGGTAAATTAATCCCAATGTATAAGCTAAAGCCTTATTCATCTGTGTATTCTGTAGTTCTCTAATATTCATATATAACCTTTCTGATATAATCAAATCAAAGTATCTTATATATTTTCTAATCGTTTTTTAGCCATTTCAAAATATTCTTTTTCAAATTCAATACCTAAAAATCTTCTTCCATTTTTCAAAGCAGCCACTCCTGTAGACCCACTTCCCATAAATGGATCTAATATCAAATCTCCTGGATTAGTGTGTATTGTAACTATATCTTCCATCAATTGCAAACTCTTCTGTGTTGGATGACCTAGCTTTTCTCCTCCACTAACTACTGGCGTTGTAAACATTGCCCTTAAATAAGGCTTATCATCAGGTTTATTAAATATCCACTTAGCTTTTTTCTTTACAGCCCAAATAGCAAATTCCATATCTTGAACATACCTTCTATTTATATTTCTAGGCATTGGGTTAGATTTTTGCCAAACTATAATATCCTTAACTACCATATCAGCTTCTTCAGACTCTAAAGCATCAATTATATAACTTATAAATCTATATGAACAAAAAATAATCATTGAACCATTTTTATTAAGTAACTTTGAATAATTAGGCACCCATGAATATAAATCAAACTTTCCTCTATCCCAATTTCCAAAATCTACACCCACTCTAGGATTTTTCATTGTATTAAAATTATTATCTTTTGAAATATTATACGGCGGGTCTGTAATAATATGGTCAACCTTTACTCCTTCATTAATTAATTCTTTTACTTTTTTATATGCATCAGCATTATATATTTTTAGTCTTTTCATTTTTTTCATATTCCTTTTTAATATGTTCTCCTATTGCCTTAGCCAAAAGAGGGGGTACAGCATTTCCAATCTGTTTACATACAGAAGTTTTTTTTCCATAAAAAACAAAATTATCTGGAAAACTTTGTATTCTCGCAGCTTCTCTAGGAGTAATTGCTCTATTCAAATAAGGATGAGAGTTTCTTCCATTTGAAGGGGTATCAAATCTTGTATCGATTGTAGGACTTGGCTTATCCCAAATAAGCCTTGCCCAAGTAGTCATAAATTTCTGATTGCCATACAATTCCTTTGGCATAGATGTTTTATCTCCTTCTGGTGGAATAAGTTTTAATTTATCCAATGCAACTTTAGAATGATTTGTTGCCTTATGATTATACACAACTGTCATTGTCTGTCTTAACATCTTTTGATAGTCAGATTGTATTTCATTAACATACTCACTAACATCAGCTCCTTCTCCTGATTCAAGATATGATAAATCGGATATTGCATCTCTTACAGTTGTTTTTTTATTAACATATTCATTCGGCAAAGTAATGCCTTTAGGATTTAGTGCTCCAATTATTATAGTTCTTTCTCGTGTTTGAGGAACCCCAAAATCATATGAATTTAATATTCCATAATTTAATTTATATCCCAAATCTGTAAACTTATTATATATCTGCTCAATAAAGTAACCACTACCAGATGAAATCATATTTTTAACATTTTCTATTACAAATACTTCTGGTTTAACTCTACTAACAATATCAACATATTCCAAAAACAAAAAATTTCTAGGATCATTCAAACCAAGATTTTTTCCTTTTAAACTAAATCCCTGACATGGTGGACCTCCAATAATCATATTAACTTTTCTTTCTTTACAAAGTTTTATAATCATGTTTTTAATATTTTCATCACAAATGTCTCCACATATACATTTTGCATTCGGAAAATTTTTCTGAAAAGTATTTACTGCATTAACATCAAAATCAAGCGCAACTTCTGTTGAAAATCCTTCAACCTGATCTAATCCACATGAAAAACCGCCTGCCCCACAAAACAAATCTAATACTCTAAATTCGCTCATTATCTTTTTCTCCTTATACTGAACTTTTTGTACTTTTAAACGAACATATAATTTTAATATTTTAAATTTTAACTATTATTCAATTTTGCGTGCTGATATATAATATTGTTTGAAGATAGTTCTGTATAGTATTCTTATTAGCATCTATATATTAGCAATATCTTCTATATTTACTTAATTCTCACTTTGTTAAAAACAATACGTTTGAAATTATATCATATTTATTTACTTGCTTCTACTATATTTTAAATCACAATTAAACACATAAAAATTTATTATATTGATTTTACCCTGACTTTTTAATATAATTCTTTGTGCATTAACATAAAACATTAATTATATGAAAGGTCATTGAGGTAATATAGTGTGAATAAATCAATTAAAAATTTAATATATAATATACCATTTGCAATTACATTTATTATAATATTATTTTTAATACTTAATCCAGTAAATACATTTGCTGAGAATAATAATGCCAATACAACCAATGACAAAACTATAAAAGTTGGCTATGTTAATGTTCCAACATACGAATAAGGTAAAGATGGAGAATACAAAACAGGTGCAGGCTACGAATATCTTCAAAAAATTTCATATTTTACGAGTTGGAAATACGAATATGTTTATGGCTCATTTAAAGAATTATATCAAATGCTAATCAATGGTGAAATTGACTTATTCGGTAATATTTCATATACAGAAGAAAGAACTAGCCTCTTTAACTATTCAAAATATCCACAAGGAAAAGAAACTTATTATTTATATACCACAACTAACCGAAGTGACCTTCTTTATAGCAATATAAAAGAATTTTCCAACTTAAAAATAGGAGTAACAAAAGACAGTAACCAAAAGACAGTCCTTATTCAATGGCTTGAAAATAACCTTCCCTACTCTGACCTAGATGATAACGGTAACTTTATAGGTGTTTTAAATGCTTTAACAGAAACAATGCAGGATAATTTTAATATAAATATCAAAGTATATTGTTATAACAATCATACAGAGTTATATAGTGCATTTCTCAATGGAGAGATTGATGCTATAGGTCCATCATACAGTGACTACTGGCTTGCTGAACAATATGACCTTATTCAAACTAATTCTATTATCACAAGTACTCCAGTACTATTTTTTAACAGTAACTCAAATGAAAATGTTACAGGAACAATTGCAACTTCTAATGAAAGTTTTATAAGTAGTGAAGTTATTAAAATTCTATTTCCAGATTCTGAAATATTATTTTGTGATACAACAAAAGATTGCTTTAATTCTGTAATAAATGGACAAGCTAACAGCACTATTGTTACTGCTTCTCAAATAAACCTTATGAAGCAATTTGATATAAATTCACAACTTCAAATAGCAGAGGTTTCAAAACAAATAGACATTTGCATATGTACTACAAAATCAGAACCAGAGCTTGCAAATATCATTAATAAAGGAATTACTGCTGCCGGTACATTTTTATCAGGAGCAGTACTATCACAAAACTCTTATATTGAACATGAATACACTTTCAAAGATTTTTTTGAAACACACATAATGTATATTATTTTAATAATAGCAATTGTAATTACTATTCTGCTTTTTATACTAATATACATGTACAATACATCAAAACGTCTTCAAGCTGCCAATATTGAAATAACACGAAAACAGGCTGAACTTGAAAATGCTTTGCAAACTGCAGAGTATGCTAATAATGCAAAAACAACATTTCTTGCAAATATGAGCCATGATATCAGAACTCCTATAAATGGAATTATGGGTATGCTCAATATAATTGAAAAAAGCGAAAATAATAAACAAAAAACGGATGAATGTCTTGATAAAATAAAGACCTCATCAGAACATCTCCTACAATTGATTAATGATGTCCTTGACTTAAGTCGTCTTAAATCAGGTCAAGTAATACTTGAACACGTTCCTTTTAACTTAAGACAAGTTGGTGAAGAAGCACTATCCGTTGTTGAAAGTCAAGCCATAGAAAATAATATACAAACTATTTCTGAACACATAGATAGAACTAATATATGGCTGATTGGAAGCCCACTCCATTTTAAACAAATTTTAATTAATCTTTATACAAATAGTATCAAATATAACAAACCAAATGGTACTCTATATACTAATATAGAAGAATATAGCCGTACCAATGATACTCTTACATTAAAAATAACTGTAAAAGATACGGGCATAGGAATGACAAAAGAATTTGTTGACAACGAGCTATTTACTCCATTTATTCAAGGTGAAAATGGACCTAGAACAAAGTTCAAGGGTACAGGACTTGGACTGTCAATTGTTAAAGAAATTGTAGAAGAAATGAATGGATACATAAATGTCGAAAGTGAAGTAGACAAAGGAAGTACATTTACTGTTATCCTTCCTTTCCAAATTGACCATAGTAATCATATAATTGAAAATAAACAAACTGAAAAAGCTATTGATATTTCAGGTACTAAAATTCTTCTAGTTGAAGACAATGAGCTTAATATAGAAATAGCAGAATTTATACTTCAAGATGCTGGTGCAGTTATCACAAATGCTTCTAATGGTCAAATAGCAGTCGACACATTTACAAATTCTCCTGTAGGTACATTTGATATAATTCTTATGGATATTATGATGCCTGTTATGAATGGTATTGACGCAACAAAAAACATACGACAACTTAACAGACCAGACGCAACTACTATTCCTATTTTCGCCATGACAGCTAATGCTTTTAGTGAAGATATTAAAAAATCTATAGAAGCAGGAATGAATGAACACCTTTCAAAACCACTTGACCCTAATAAAATGATAGAACTTATCGCAAAGTATACAAAGAACAAATTATAAGTAATATACTTTAATAGTTTTTCAAGTCATCTCAACAACTGTCAATTCTTATGCAGCTACAAACTTTGGCTTATTATTTATGTAAATAAAAATAAAGTGCTACCACAACAAAAATCTAATCGTTGTAGTAGCACTTATTTTTTTAATCTTATATTTACAATGACTGTTGCTATTTATTTTCTTCTTAAAATAAAATCAAATTTCCCCTGACTATCAAGCAGTTCTACAACCACATTAACGATTGTCTTTTGTATTTTCACAATAAAGCATAGTCATTCTCTATATTCTAAACGAACATTCTGCTTTAAACATTTTATCTATGGAAAACTACTCCATAAAACCTAATTTTTTTTACATTATTTTATTTATAATATCAAATATTTTCATTATAAAAAATATAGCAAATTTTATATTTTCAACTTATTTATAATTTGTATTCGTTTTTATAAAAATACTAATAACTTAACTTTTATTACCTTATACAATATCAATATGGAACTTTTTTGATAGCATTATAAAGTTTGTTATTAATCTTTCTTAATAGAATACAGATAAACCATTTTAACTATACATTTAATTTTCTAGCAACACTTTTAGCAACCCTTCACAACCTTTTCTCACATCTCTATAAGTAGCCTCAAAATCTCCTGTATACCAGGGGTCAGCTACGTCCATGCCTGAACCTGCAAAGGTCATAAGCTTATATATCTTCTCATCAGGGTCGCCCCCTGTCATACGCTGCATATTGCGTATATTTTCTGTATCCATTCCAATTAAATAATCATATTCTTCATAATCATTTAAAGTCATCTGCACCGCAGAATGTGGTACTACTGGAATACCTTCTTGTTTTAACTTAGCTACAGTCCCACGATGTGGAGGATTGCCAATCTCCTCTCGACTTGTAGCCGCTGAATTGATGTAGAACTTATCTTCTACATTAGCTTTCTTAACTAAAAATGTCATAACACTTTCTGCCATAGTACTACGGCAGATATTGCCGTGGCAGATGAATAATATCTTAATCATAATTTTCTCCTATCTTAAAATGCCCTGTAATGCTGAGTTTTGTGTTGTTTTATGGGCTTTTCCGGACATCGTATTTTCCTTATTAATAACTACACTTTTTACAAAATACTTCAAAATGGTGCAATTCAATGCAGTGTGTAGTAGTCAAATCGTAGTCAGTTAAGGGGGTTCAGACTACTGACGGGGTGTGCATTATTTAACGAAAGTGGGCTTATATAATCAACATACCTTTTTATTATTGTCTATAAAAACTAAAATTTGTATTATTCAAGCCACTGAATAAACGCCGTTTTATCTGTACTGTTATACCCCGCATTATCATAAAAGTTCAATGTTTCTTTTTTCTTTGAACCTGTAAGCAGCATAATTTTATAACAATTTGTGTTCTCAATTGCTTTTTTATTCTTTATTCCAGTGAGAGGGTCACTTTCTGCTTGTTGTATAAGTTTATTTTTTATCGCTTTTTCTTTTAACTTTTCTTTTTCAATATAATCAAGCAGGCTATTAATACTTTCAGCTATTTTACCAAACTCATTTTTTTCATTGACTTCAAATCTAACAAAATAATCACCAGTCTGCTTAATATAATCAAATATTTGTACTGCTTTTGAAATAGGAAATGTTATTTTCTGTACAAAAAAACTCTGCATTACTATAGCTCCTACTACATTAATGTAACTTTTTATTAACTATTTGTCTTAATGACATATCACCAATACCAACAAAATCTATAGCTGCATTACAAAAGAAAAAATCACCTGATAAACAATAATCATCAACTTTATCGTGACTACAATCCATAACTAGTTCAAATATTTCATCAGAAATAACTGTATCAAACTTTTGTTCTAGTTGATATTTAACTGATGATTGTAATATTTCTTCGCCTATATTTCTTGTTAAATATTCTAATTTATCTCCATAAGTCCAATACTTAAATCCCCTACCACTTTCGTATGTAGCTTCTTTATCACCCGTATATTCATTTTCTAAAAATGAAGAAACTGTTTGATTTAAACTGATATATCCATCTTGTATTATTATACCTGAGTAGTCATAAGGACAATCATCAAGCTCCCATTCATAATGAATTGGTATCGGTGTCAAATATTCTTTTATTTCTCTAATAATACTCGCTCTTATAAATTCCTTTGATAATTCAAATTGTTTATTAACATTTTGTGCCATTTGCATATAATTAGCTTCTATATAATCTATATATTTCTCTGCTTCTATCTCATTTATATCCATAATCCACACCAGCCTTTTTTATTTTTTATAAATATAATTCATTTCCTTATATTTTACAACTGATATCTCATAATCACATTATTTTTTGATATAAATTCTATAAACAGATTTATATACTATGTTTTATAGTATTAACAATTCCTATATCTGCTTGTAACCATTTTACTGTATCTAATGTATCCTTTGTAAGCCACTTTGATGCTTCATGTTCTTTAAGTACTAAATCTCCTTTTACAACTCTGCACCAGAAACATTGCATTGACAGATGAAAATTAGGATAATCATATTCTATCGTATCAATCAATTCTCCAACTTCAATTTCTGTATCTAATTCTTCCATAATTTCTCGTTTTAACGCTTGCTCAGGAGTTTCTCCTTGTTCAATCTTACCACCTGGAAATTCCCAACCACCTTTAAATTCGCCATAACCTCTTTGTGTTGCAAATATTTTTGTTTCTTCCATCTTATCTTCTAACTTTATTACAGCAGCTACTACTTTTATCGTTTTCATTAACTTTTCCTCATTATTTATTTTTTAAATATCTTAAAATGTCTTCTCGAACAGGATTTATCATTTTCATCTCAAGCTTTGCAATATCTCTCAATTTCCCATTATTATCTTTCTTTTGTGCTGGTTTTATATTTAAAATATTAAACTCTCCCATATAATAAAAGCTAGTTTCAATGTCCGATTTTTTCACAAATAAATGCTTTCTTTTTGCACTAACAACATCTTCAATATATTTACTATTAACACCTTTTCCAAGCTGAGAATCCCACATAAATATCATATTATCTTCAAATTCATCTGCATAATTAGGCTTGCCATCTGCATATAATTTTTCATCACTATAATTTAGCTCTTTATTATATGTAACAAATATAAATACATCATTACCTATTTTTTTCATTCCATACATAATAGATGATAAATCTTTTTCGCAATTCATAATAAAGCTTACATCTCTTCTTGAATATTTTTCATATAATACAAATGTATTTTTAGCTTGATTACATTCTAAATACTTATCTTTATACCTTAATAGACCTACATTAATAATGTCTTTTATTTGTTTATGAAATTCTAAATGCTTTAATCTATTAGCGAAATCAATCATTCTCTTAATAGTTTTATTTTCATCATACAAAACTATATCTATATTTTTAAACTTTGCATACTCATTTTCATTTATTACAAAATGTCCCTGCAAAACTTTTATTGCATTTTCAATACAACCATCATCAATATAATAACCATATTTTTCACTAATATTATTTCTTAATTTTTCTTTATTAAGATTATCACTATTAAGCAATTGTTTAAGAATTTCTAATTCATACGGTCTTATACCACTTAATACTGTTTTTGACAAGTATTCTAACACAAGCTTTTCACCATCTGTTATTTTTCCTATATACAAATCTTTTTCTATATCTTCAAGAAAATTCTGATAACTTTTATATTCTTTTATTATAATAAGAGGGTCTATTTCTCCATTTTCATAAAAATCTATTAAATATGGTACTCTTCCAATTCTATTTTTTAATGTACTATAACTTTCTCTTATTATAGACTTCATCCCTTTTATCTTATCTATTGATGAAAATATTTTTTGTTTTGATATTTCGTCAAAATGGATAGTAGACGCTCCAGGGATTGTATTATTCCCGCTAATAACATATTTTTTAATCGTATCAGCATTATATGTTTTATCTCCTGACAAAGCTATTGGTATCATAAAATTATTCTTATAATTTCCTATAAAATCAAGAATTACTGTATATTCTTTACCTTCTGCTTTACGCAAACCTCTACCTAATTGTTGCGTAAATACAATCGGTGATTGTGTTGGTCTAAGCATTATAATCTGATTAACTTCTACAATATCAACACCTTCATTTAATATTTCAACAGAAAAAATATAATCAAGGGGTTTTAATTCATCAGTTATATCTTCTTCATTCATTGCAAGACGTTCAAATGCTTTTGTTCTTTCTTCTTCCGATGAATTGCCATTTAATGCAATAGTTCTATATCCTAAAGCATTAAACTTTTTTGATAATTTTTCTGTTTCATCAATTCTACTACAAAATACAAGCCCTTTTACTCTTTCTCCGCTATATCCATAATAATTTGCCTGTTTTATAATGTGACTTACTCTCTCGTCAGATACTAATTGATTAAAATCTGTAATATCCATTTTCTTACTAGAAATTTTTTTATCATCTAACATAGATATATCTGTTATTCCAAAATAATGAAATGGACATAATAAATCTTCTTTCATTGCCTGCTGCAACCTAATTTCATATGCAATATTGTGATTAAATATTTCATAAATATTTTTACCAGCAATATTATCATCTCTTTTATCAGGCGTTGCAGTCATTCCTAACCATAATTTAGGTTTAAAATAACTCATTATTTTTTGATATGTATCTGCACTTGAATGATGTGCTTCATCTAAAATAATGCAATCAAAATTATCTGGTGCATATTTTTTTAGATAATCTTCTTTATTAAGTGTTTGTACAGTTGCAAATATATAATCTTTATCATATTCTTTATAACCTGAACCAACCAATCCCATAGAAATATTATCAGAGAAAACATTTTTATACGACTTTAATGACTGTCTTGCTAATTGACTTCTATGTACAAGAAATAATACTTTTTTAAAACCTAGCTCTCTCATTGCAAATGCTGAAGCATATGTTTTTCCTGTACCTGTTGCTGATATTAAGATGGCTCTATTCTCACCTGCTTGTATTAACTTTCTAAGATTAGCTATGAATTTCACCTGCATAGAATTGGGTTTTAATTTATATTTTTCAATAGATGTTATACTATCTTTTTTTGCAATCTCTCTTTGATGTTTTATTAACTTATATTTTTCTTTATATGTCTCATAAAATTCATTATAATTCAAAGAATATTTTGAATTCCACAATTCATTAAATTCTAAAAGAATATCTTTTGCTAACTCACCTTGTTCTGTTGACAATATTTTTGTATTCCATTCTCTATTAATTGTAAGTGCCGAACTTGTTATATTAGAACTGCCAACAATTATCCTATAGATTTCATCTTTTTTAAATATATATCCCTTTGTATGAAATCCCTCTTTTGCCGTTTCTACATCATACATTTTTATTGTTATATTTGACAACTCATTTAATTTTGATAGAGCTCTTGGCTCACTAAAATTCAAATAGTTTGTTGTTAATATTTCACCAGGTATATTTTTTTCTTCTAATTCTTTTAATATTTGAAGTAATGGTGTTATACCACCCATAGTTATAAATGCTACGCTTATTTGAAATTTATCACAAACTCTTAATTCATCTTCAATATAAGATATAACTTTTTTACCTTCTTTGTAATTATTTGATACAAATTGTGGTCTATATAAAATATTAGAAGCTATATTGCCGTCAATATAAGCACTTTTACAACCTTCTATCAATTCATTCGCTTTATTTTTATCCATGTTTATTTCCTTTATTTTTAATCACTATCTTTCAAATCTTATACATCACATTATCTTTAAGTCTTCATTTTCTAGCATAAGCAATACTAGAGTAATCTTTGTGACGACTCCTGATGTTATATACATAGGTAATGCTTCATTATGACCTTCTGGTATATATGTTACATTCGATGTCATATCATCTGAAATGCTTATATGTCATTTAATTATTCTTTTTTCAATAAAATCTATAATTTCATTTTATATAATGCCCCTAAATCGTATCAAAATAAGTTGTAACTATATCATCTAATGTATGCGCAATTTGTATGAAATCCGTATTTAAATCTAATGTTTTAACACTAATTTTATTCCCGCTCATACTATAATCATTATCTGGTAAAATTTTCTCGTCTGTTTTGGCATAAAGTAACATTCCTGCAACATCATGTTCTTTGTCATTAAAATTGTAATCCATATTTTTTACATATGTAAATATCTGATACAAATTTCCAGAATGGATTTTGGGATTATCAAATTTGACCTGTGTAGCATGAGAATAATATTTCGCATCTATAATAAGTATCTTGTTATTTTTTTCAAGCATAATGTCACTTTGCATCACCGGTAACATCGTATTAATTCCATCATCTAGAGCCCATGGAATTTGTGACGCACTGACTTTCAATTCTTTATGTTCTTTTCTAAAATACTCTAAAATAAATTTCTCGTAAAGACGACTCATCCTTTGCTCATCTATATATTTTTGTAGTTTCATATTTCCTGCAATATCTGTTTGCAACACCCCTTTTAATACCAAATAACATACATTCACCATCATTTCATAAGTTTTGTTATTTTTATTAAAACGTTGATGCCAATTTATCTGAGATGGTTTTATCTCTGTTATTCCATCAAAGTATAAAAGTAATCGCCTTATCTCTTTCTTGTTTTGTATACTTATATCGCTATGTAACAATACAAGCATTGTTATTTTCAATATTCTATTCAAATTTGAATCTACCGAAAATTCATCATATTCACAAATAACCTTATGGTTCATCAAAGTATTTTGCTTTAATGATTCGGATAATAATATCTTCCCTTTAGGTCCACTCAACACATCATTAGTTTCTCTATATTCTCTTCCCAACCCTCTCTTTATTTGTACTGATACGGCTTTACATAAAATTGAGGCTAACAAATCCGCAGTATTTTTAAACTCTTCATTAACACATTTTTCATAGCCCTGAGCACGTAAAACCTGATACGCATAAGAAAGCATATAATAAATATTTTGAATTTTTATCATTGAACTGAACCGTAAAGTGCCCTTTCCCAGTCACGAATTTTTTCTGGCTCATCAAACCAATATTCATTTATTAATGGAACCAATTCATACCTAACGACTGAATTTAACCAACTATCATCAATCTCGTTTTCCGTACAGAAATAACTATGTCCTATCATAAAGCCTTTTCCTAAAGTTTCGTCATCTTCTATCGCCTTATTTAAACGTTCAACTGTAGAAATAAGATTATTAAATTTAAGATTATTTTTACTATCTTTATATTTTATAAATCCTTCAGTATTAAACGCCGGAACAAACTCATAAAATGCAAATCGACGTCTTAAGGCATAATCCAACATTGCTAAACTTCTATCCGCAGTGTTCATCAAGCCTATCAAATATACATTCTTTGGCACCGAAAATTGCTCATCTGAATATATGAGCTGAATTTTCATCCCCCTCTTGTCGTTTTCTATCAGCATAAACAGCTCTCCAAAAATTTTACTTAAATTTCCTCGATTAATCTCATCAATAATAAAGAAATAATCATTGTCACTATCTATCTCTGCTCTTTTGCAAAAATTGTAAAATGCTCCCTTCTTTAATTCAAACCCATTCTTCGTAGGTCTATATCCCATAATAAAATCTTCGTAAGAATAACTTTGATGAAACTGAACCATCATTACTCTACTGGTATCTTTTACCCCCATCATAGAATAGGCTAAACGTTTTGCTGCAAACGTTTTTCCTACTCCTGGTGCTCCTTCTAAAATAATATTTTTCTTATTTTTTATAAGGCTAATAAGCGTATTATACGCTTCCTTATTCATATACACTTCATTCAAGAACATTTTCGGAGTATATTCTAGATATTCAATTTCTAATTCCTCAATATCCTCTGGCATCTCTTCATCAAATAATCTAAGTAAATTTTCCACATAATCAGAATAAGCAGTGATATCTGTCAAAGTTTTCATAGCAGCTTGACCTGGATGCCCCCACTCACCCTTATTGGTCCATCTTACTTTTCTTACGTTGTTATATCCATCTGAAGCGCTATCATCATAATAATAATCCGATATAACCTCCCCTTTGCCAACAATTTTATGCATGCCTTTCTTTACAATTATTACATCCCCAACTTTCATTTCTCTTGAAAATTGCCACATAGCATGAGCAGTATTTTTATATGACAATAATGGATCAAAGCATTCTTTCAGTTGTTGCTTCATTTCATCCTTGGTTGCAAATCCCAATAGATTTCCTATTTTCCCCCAGCCAATGGCCATTATTTCTTTGTTATAAAATTCCTCCCATTTACAAGCTCTATCCCCTGGCGAATATATCCAATAATGTCTTGTTGAAATATCACTGTTAGCATCAGCTGGAACCGAAACAACTTTCGCTTTCTCCTCGCTATTAGATGTCGAGTATTTTAACAAACTACTTAAATTATCCATTGTATTATGTATAGTTTCTTGATTCATCACGCATTACCTCCACTATTCTTATATAGATTTTCCAAATAATAATCTGATAATACTTTCTCTTTTATATCATTATGGCGATCTGAAGACGTCATAAACCAACTGGGCCTCTGCACCACATACAAAAGTCCTGCAAACTCAAAATGTTGTGGCGTATATTGATGTCCCTTTGGTTTTTCTACAACGTTTTTCATAGTAAACGCATAATCCCCATCTCTGTATTTTTTAATATTTGTCTCTAAATTTTTTTCCTCCACAGGATCATCATCATGCCTTACAAATGTGTTTAGCATGTACCATTCCCATTTATCTAATTTTGAATATTTTTGTAATGCTTTTAAAGTAGCCCTCAACGGACACAGATGGGAACCATCTGAATTTGTAAAATAATAATTCATCACAGCATCACAGTACGCTTCTTCATATAATGTCTTTATTTGAAGTTCTACTCTTTTCTTTGTAGCGTTATCAATTGATGGATCATTCACAACCTGATTCTCTAATGTTGCAGCATTATAAATTAATAATCCCCTCTCAGTTAATAACTCATCAGCTTTCAATTCTCCTCGACTAGAAAAACACACCCTATTTATTAATCCAAGATTTTCGCTGACTTTTTTTACTGTTCTTACTACACCTGCAGATGACATGCCAATTTTAGTTGCCAACTCTTCTTGAAGGACATTCCCCCATTTACGTTCTCTGACAAAATCCGGCAACATTAAATAATAGATAATCATTCTAAATTGTCTATGAAATTCTGGTCCAATATTTCGACCAGTATAGTCCCAGCCTTTTAGCTCCATAAATACCTCACTACTTCTTTCTTAAAACTAAAATCTCGTCATATTTGATTATTCCTCCCCTATTGCCTCGTGGCAAATGCAAATATCGATCTCTAATCAAATATTTGAAACCAATTTGATATGTATATCCATTTTTTTCTGCTATTTCTTGAAGGATTTTTGCAGTTGGAATAACTTGTCCTCTAATATTACTATCTCCAACAACAATTGTATAATATCCCCCTGGTTTAAGAGCCTCCTTCACTGCCATTAAATTTTTAGACATATCTTCAAAATATGTATTAACCATTTTTGCTCTCTTGGCATCTACCGCATATATTTCAGATACTATAGGATGTAAAATTTCTGATTGATTTGCATATATAAATTCGTTATAAAAGGATCCTACGCTTTCTGTTCCAATATATGATTTTCTATTATTTCTCAACTCAGAATCAGTTGCTAACCCCAACCACATATCCTCAAATTTTAGGCTACGAACATAATCATATGCATTGATATATGGTGGTGAAGTAATAGCCGCATCTATATTACTTTTGACATTAATAATACGTGCATCATTACTTTCCAGAACTTTACTTGTATTATTAAATTTGCTAACCACTTCTGAATATTCTATAATTGCCTTTCTATACATCTCTTCATATTTAAAAAATATTTCCATTGGTATTTCCGGAATCTTCGGATATCTAGTAGATATATAAGGCTTGGGCGAAACCTCGTCTGCATTAGAACATTTCCTAATTATGCCAGCCAATACAACATACAAATAATTTTTCACCCTACCATTATTTTCACAGCTTTTGTCTATAAACCACTTTATAAAAGAAAGCTGTACAATTGACGTTTCGCAAAACCATTTCTCTATATTTTGTATCTTGGGTACCCAATGCCGCTTTAAATCTGAACTTTTCGCAGTTTTTAATCCATTTACAACTCTATCGATTAACTTAAAATCCTCAATCTTATACTCTTCTGTTTTCACGCTAATTAACAAACGTGCAAACGGATCTATATCAACTGATAATGCATTACGACCTAGTAACATTGCTTCTATTGCCGTAGTCCCAGAGCCACAAAATGGATCCAAAATAGTATCTCCAATATCAGAAAAATTTTTTATTGCATATCTCGGTACAGCCGAAATGTATCTAGTAGGATATTTGTTAAATAATCTATTTGTTGATGATACAACCTTGGATTTATCTGGTATAATTTCATACACCTGCCCATGAACTGCATCTGCCGGAAAGTCTTGTAGTTTTATAGTATTCATGTTGTACCTCACTTCTTTAGTTTTACAATACTTTCCCTTAAGTATTGCCTTATATGCTCTGTTTTTTTATACTGTTGAGAACTGGTAATTATAAGTCTCTTAACTTCTATTTCTTCAACTTGAAATCCCAATCTTTCCCCGATTTTTGCAAGGAAAATATCTGTTGGAATAATTATTCCAGCATAAGCCGAATTACTTACAACTATCGAACAATGTCCCCCTTTTTTCAAAGCTATATAAATCTGTTTTAATATTTCTTCCATGTCCGCAAAATACCCATTTAACATATCTGGAATTCTATTAGTCCATAACTTTTGCTGTCTCAACAATGGTAAAATTTCATCATTTAGCTCTGACAAATAAAAATTTTCATAGCGGTTTGGCCACGTTGCATGGCAATGTGATCGAATAGATTTCATTCTAATACTCTTTTGGCCTTCTGTTGAATGAATAAAATCACCAAACCATAATTCTACAATGTAAATCTTTGTATAATCAAAACAGTTTGCATAAGGTGGTGAAAAAAGTACTAAATCCAAAGATTCTCTTTTTACTTTCTCCAAAATTGTCGTCGCACTATCTATATTCAAATCCGGTATAGGCCCATTATCTTGCGAATCGTAATCCTCTTTTATAGATTCAATCTTTTCAATTATTTTTTCTAAGGCATATGCCATAGCGCCTTTTTCACCATATGTCGGAGGATTTTTCTTTTTCTTTAATCCATTTCCTGCCTTCCTATATAATGAACACTGTTCTATGGTACATAGCCATGAAAATTTTAATAATTCACCTGCTTTTGATTCCTGATTGTTAAGTATATAATTTCTAATATTTAACTGGCACTGCAGCATATCTTCATCAAAAACCCGACACATATATTCATTATCTATAGAATGACAATTTTTATATACTTTTACCTTCCTTAATTCATCTACAAGCTTATCAAGTTCCTCCATATCCTTCTCTGTATAAACATTAGTTTTTACTTTTGTAATAAATGACGCAAATGGATTAACCTCAAAACCAATTGAATTAATACCATGCTTTTGTGCAACTGTTAATGTTGTCCCTGCGCCACAAAACGGATCACAAACAATACAGTTTTTATCTATATCATATTCTTCAAAAATTTTTTCAACTAAGATTGGTGAAAAACCTTCTTTATAATTAAACCATCTATGTCGTGCAAAATCAGAACTAAAAACAAAATTAGAATCAACATTTGTATATGTCGCGCTTTCAAATCCTCCATTCACCACATTATAATTTTCGTCAAGTTTTTTATAAAAAACCGGCAAATCATTATAATTCATTGGAATTTCCTCCACAATTCTTTTTTCTCGGAGCCTGTGGCTTTATTGCCGCTTCAGAAATCAACCACATATTTCCTTTATATTCTGCAGTAGTCATATAATCCTCCAACTTGAAAATATCCAATTATATTATATTCTCTCATCGGAATACTTTCAACCAAAATACGAGGCGTTTCATATAATCTAGACACATTGACAAAACTTTTTGCCCTAAAAAATCCCAATTTTTTTCATATTAAAATATATTTATTTTCCACTAAGCCTCATAAATACGGTATTTTTTGTTATTTATTTCTATAACCTCAACAACTTGATTTAATATTTCAACAGAAAAAATATAATCAAGTTATTTTAATTCTAAACTTTACAAGCTAATATCAAAAACTTATTATATAAATATACTATTCTTTTATTTTTAAGTAATATTATGGAGGTTTTTATGGAAAATTTTAATTACTACGCCCCAACCAAAGTTATATTTGGCAAGGACACTGAAAAACAGACAGGACAGCTTATCAAAGAATTAGGTTGTAAAAAAGTATTAATTCACTATGGAAGTGGTAGTGTAAAAAGAAGTGGTCTTCTTGACCGCATTAAAGCTTCTCTTAATGAAGCTGAAATAAGTTATACAGAACTTGGAGGAGTTGTACCTAACCCTCGTCTTAGCTTAGTCTATGAAGGCATTGAACTTTGTAAAAAAGAAAATGTTGACTTTATTCTTGCCGTAGGTGGTGGTAGTGTTATTGACTCATCTAAAGCAATCGGATATGGAGTTTTTAACGGAGGTGATGTATGGGATTTTTATAATTTCAAAAGACAAGCAAACGGATGTCTTCCTATTGGTACCGTTCTTACAATAGCTGCCGCTGGAAGTGAAATGAGTTCTTCTTCTGTTATAACAAATGAAGACGGGCTTATAAAACGTGGCTACAGTAGTGATTACAGTCGTGCTAAATTTGCAATAATGAATCCAGAACTTACAATGACTCTTCCTGCATATCAGACAGCTTGCGGTTGTACAGACATTCTCATGCACACTATGGAACGTTATTTTAACCAAAGTGAAAATATGGAACTTACTGATGGAATAAGTGAAGCCCTTATGCGTACTGTTATAAAAAATGCTATTATTTTGAAAAATGAACCTAACAATTATAATGCCAGAGCTGAAGTGATGTGGGCAGGTAGCCTTTCACACAACGGTCTTACAGGTTGTGGAACTGATGGTGGTGACTGGGCTACTCACAAACTTGAACATGAACTCGGTGGACTTTTTGATGTAGCTCATGGTGCTGGACTTGCTGCTATATGGAGTAGTTGGGCAAGATATGTACTCGATGCTAGACCAACCCGTTTTGCTCAATTTGCAGTAAATGTTCTCAATGTCACACCACAAGATGATGTAACTCAAACAGCATTAAAAGGTATTTCTGCTATGGAAGATTTCTACCATTCAATTGGTATGCCTACTAACATTACAGAACTAGGCATACACCCAACCAAAGAACAAATTCAAACAATGGCAGAAAAATGTGATATATCAGCTAAACATAAATTAGGAAAAGTTAAACAACTTTCAGTTGATGATATGGTCAATATATACACTAATGCACTTAATTAAAATCAAATATCAGTACAATATATTTATTTGAACAATTCTATTATGTAGAAAATAAGACAGGATTTATATATTGGTAATAACATACAAAAACTTAGAAAACAATGACACCTTACACAAGAGTCCGTTGTTAATAATTTACAATTATAAGGTATTGAAATATCAAGAAGTAGTTATTCACAAATCAAATGTAGAACATTCAATATTCGTATTCTAACACTCGTTGTACTAACCGAACTATTTAATGTTGAATACAATGCCTTCTTTGAAAATTTATAAAAATATATTAAAAATAGACCAGAAGTTATATTAAACTTATAACCTCTGGTCTATTACTAATTACTCATCACTTTAATATATAATCAAGCATTAATACTTTTAATTTCACATACAACTATTCGTAAATATGTTTCTTTTTAGTATTCTTAGCTTTTCCTTGTTTTTTCTTTAATGGATGTTTTGGATTTTTATCTGACATAACAATTACCTCTTTTCTAATCTATAATACTTATCCTTCAATAGATATATACTTGTTACCTTCTACTGCCTTTTTAGCTTCTTTCTTAGGAACAAACAGCTTCAAAATACCATGCTTAAATTCAGCTTTAATATCTGACTGTTCTACTTCTTCGCCTACATAAAAGCTTCTCTGACAAGCACCTGAATAACGTTCTTTTCTGATGTAATGTCCTGTTTCTTTTTCCTTTTCTTCCTCATCAAGTCCCTTAGCAGCACTGATTGTCAAATAACCATTTTCAAGAGAAGCCGTAACTTCGTCTTTACTGAAACCTGGAAGGTCAACTACTAATTCATATCCATTGTCCTTTTCCTTAATATCAGTCTTCATTATTCTACCAGCTTTTCTGCCATACAACTTCTTTTCAACATTCTTTGCATCTTTGTCCATATAGAATGGAAAATCATCAAATAAATCATCAAACAAATTTTCTCCAAAAATACTAGGCATTAACATAAGTCATCTCTCCTTTTCTCTATGAAGCTTTTACACTTCAAAAACAATTGTCAACCTGTTTCTTGGAACTGGGACGTTTAAGAACTTTTTGGATATTTTTCATATCCTCTTTTTGTTCCCTTCCTTTGTTCTTGACTATGTTATAGTCCTTTTCATTAGCACTGTCAAGTGTTGAGTGCTAATTTTTTGTGAAGATTTTGTGAACATATTTGAGTTTTTATGTTTAGGCTACTTTTTACTCTATTTTAAACATATTCATTATATCTTCTATATTCTTATTAGTCATATTGGCTATTTGTTCAATTGTTATACCGTTGTTGTACATAGTTTTTATCAAAGATGCTTCACCTATAGTTATTCCACGTTCTTCACCTATGCTTTCACCTATGGCTATTCCTTTTTCTTTTACGCCCTGACTTAAATTACACATAATATCCACATTCTCCCTAAACTTTTCTTCTATAGGAATATCATATTCATTCCCTATTATATTTAACTTCTCCTTTGCTGTAAGTTCATTTGATAGTAATGTTCCTAATAAACGATGTAATTCATAATTCTTGTCATGTTCTGGTAACTTCTCTGACAAACCTATCATTACAATATTAAGAAGTCATATATCACCTTTCCATTTATAAGAACCTAATATATTTTCGTTCACTAAATGTATATAATTCATACAATTTTCTGATATATTCATACATACCCATATAGAATATACCTTTTTTATATTATCATAATCTGAATTTTTAAAATCTCTTTCTTTCTGCGATGATATAAGCCTACTTACATAAAATACTATATCAAACCATACAAGCCCCTCATTTAATTCCTTATCTTCTGAATTAAAACCTGTAATTCTTTGAACATCGTTTTCTACTTTTGCATTAGTTAGTCCCAGTTCTACAGTTACTACTTATATAAGGTGTTCCTTCTATAAGTGGAACTACTATAATTCATTCCTTTGAATTTATCAAAATTACTACCACTTTTTGCATTACCTAAAAAATACTTCTATTGACCAATGCTTCACATAATGGTAAAAGAGTTCATTAGTTGTTAATAATACATCTGTACTTATTAAAGCTCTTAATGCTTTATGATTCCAAAATTCTTTTTCTGGGTTACTTAAAATAACTATCTTATTTTCTATACCATTCAAATTACATTAATATCAATATATATTAATTTATATTTTTGACTGTCACAAAGTCAAAATCAGAATGTTTTATTGATAAAATACTTGCAAGTGCACTTACATACATTTAATTTCAAAAGGATATATAATTATATTTGTTTTTATAACTAATTAAGAAATTTATAAATAATAGTTCTGTAACGAAAACGGTTTTGATTATACTCAGTAATTTTACCACTCTATCCTGTATGAAAACAGCTTTTGATTATACTCATAAAGTGTCAATAACTTTATCAAAATAAAATTAAATTGACTTCAATTTAATTGTTTAAACTGGTTGTATATAAATGAAGAATGATATATAATATTTTTAGAAGGCATCTTCTTTTTTGTGTACTATAGATGTTTGTTTTTCACTTTCATTATACAACACAATTTAAGAAAGATGTCTTTCTTTTGTGCAATTTTTAAAATTGGCTTATTTATAGTAAAGGAGATTATCAAATATGGAAATCTGTAAAAATAGTTCATGTACGGGTTGTGAAGCATGTGTACAAAGATGTCCAGTTAATTGCATTACAATGCAAGAATCTAAAGATGGATTTTATTATCCTAAAATTAATGATAAAATATGTATAAGCTGTAAGCTATGTATAAAAACTTGTCCAAATAATAGGGAATTTAAAACTAATAAGTCAAAATTTTATATGGGATGGCATAAGAATTTAGAGGTTCTTAAAGATAGTTCATCTGGTGGAGCATTTACTGCTCTTTCAGATATAGTTTTTAGTCAAAATGGAGTTGTTTACGGTGCGTATTTTGATGATAAAACCAAAGAAGTATATCATATTCCTGTAACTAAAAAAGAAGATTTACATAAAATTAGAAAGAGTAAATACTATCAAGGTCATATAAATAATATTTATAAACAAGTTGAGGAAGATTTAAAAAATAAATTAGTACTTTTTAGTGGAACATCATGCCAAATTGCAGGATTATATTCATATTTAGGTAAAAATTATGAAAATTTGATTACTGTAGATATTCTTTGTCATGGAATTGCTAGTAAAAAAGTTGTTGATTATTATATAAAAAATAAAGAAAAACAATATAAAAAAGAAATAAAGAGTTTTCAATTTAGAGTAAAGTCAAATGATTCGGGTTGGATGAATAGTGGTTGTCCTAGACTGAAATTATATTTTAAAGATGGAACTTCTATTATACAAAATAAAATATATGATACATATTCTGTTGGATTTAATAGTTATTTATTCTTGAGAAAGTCATGTTATGAATGTAAATATGTAGGAACAAACCGAATTTCAGATATTACTATAGCTGATTATTGGGGCGTTCCAAAAAATGAAATAAGTGAAAAAGAAAAAAAATATGGTGTATCTCTTATATTGGTTAATTCTTTAAAAGGAAATTCATTAATCGAAAAAATGAATAACGATATGGTAATTAAAGAAATTGAATCTGATAATGCTATTGCATATAATCAAGCTTTAACAAGACCTAGTAGTATAAATATATATAGAAAAGATTTTTTTCAAAAAATTGAAAAAGTAGATTTTGATAAATTAGTGTACAGTTATAATAAAGCTTATTACATAAAATGTATAACTAAGGATGTAATTAAGAAAATTGTCGGAGAGCAAAATTGT
>ERZ791825.203-NODE-203-length-59697-cov-4.877855_pt1 | contig 59697 bp, 54 predicted proteins | sample MGYA00510298_ERZ791825 | MGnify/ENA primary metagenome ERZ791825 (study PRJEB30046, sample SAMN00792010) | human gut metagenome | study: EMG produced TPA metagenomics assembly of the A metagenome-wide association study of gut microbiota in type 2... | reverse complement strand
TATTTGTTTGCCACGGCACTCCAGTTTTATGATAATGCATACCTTCGCAGACTGGGGCAGAGTACGGCATAATAGGGCGGAAAGCCTTGGAATTACTACGGTTTAGACTACTAAGGCTCATGACTGCAAGTGGGATAAAGGCAAAGGTGTTGGGCGGATTCTTTAGTAGTAAGAGACTACTTGCAGGCAATGTAGTAGAGCTTGTAACGATGAAAATGCGGAAAAAACTATTGCATGTTTATTGAGAGTTGGATATACTAAATGCAACAGAGTTGCCTAGTGTTTTTTTGATATTGGGGACCAAGCTGAGACTTGTGCTCAGCTTTTTTAGTTTAATGAGAAATACACAAAAATCAAGATACGTATCTTAAATCAAGATACGTATCTTGATTTTTGCCTTTTTTTATGTTAGGATATTTATATGATTTTAGGAAGGTGGACTTAATATGAATAATGGTGTTAGCTATTCTATGTTTTATGAAATATTGCTTAATTTACGTGAATATTTTCATAGTTATGGAAGAATTGATGATTCGAATGCAAAGTTAGATGAAATTGTAAAATTGATTTCAATTAATTATGAAATGGCTACTAAGGGGCAAAAATTTTCATTAGCATATATTAGAAAAGTTGCAAATCAAACTACAGGCGATGAGAAAAATGTAGCTTCTGGTTTAATTAATGTATTTGAAAGAGAAGTTTCAAATTCAATGTTTTTCAATGAAGATGGTACAAATATATTCGGATCAAATCCATCGCTTGTTTTACAGCCAACAGAAAATGAATTTGCAGAGAAACTTGTTAGCGAAATAGAAAAAATAGATTTTATTCATTTACTTAAAAACCATAAATATTCAGATTTTGATATTATTAATGAATGTTTTGGACACTTTGTAAGAGAAAATTTCAGAAACAATAAAGAAGATGCTCAATATATGACTCCATATGAGATATCGGAACCTGTGTTAGATATTATCTTTAATGATATGGAAAATGACGGATATTTTACAGAGGAAGTCCTGAGTAATTTTACAATTATGGATCCAACTTGTGGAGTTGGTACATTGCTAATTGAAAGTGCAAATCATTTTTCTCGTTATTTGGAGAAGAAAAAAAATAATTGCGGTAATAGGAATAGATATATTGAACAGTTTAGAAATAAAGGTATGATTGGACAAGATAAAGTTGATAGAATGGTTCGTTTATCTAAAATAAATGCACTTTTACTAGGATGTAATATTTCAAATATAAATAGTGGAAACAGTATTGTGGGTGATAGTAGCATAAATGATTATCTCGGAAAAGTGGATTTGATTTTTACCAACCCACCCTTTGGTGCAGAATACGGAGTTGATCAACTAAATTTATGCGAATATCCCATTTTAAACTCAATAGAGGTATCTACTACAAATATAGATTCAGAGTTGCTTATGCTTGATAAAAGCATAGCTCTATTAAAAGAAAATGGATATTTGGCTATTGTTCTGCCAGATTCTGTTTTTGCATCAAAAGGAACCAATTCACTTTATAGAGATGCGATTTTACAGCAAGTTTATATAAGAGGTGTAATTGAACTTCCATCTGTCACATTTGCTCAAGCAGGAACAAGAACAAATACATGCATTCTTTATTTGCAAAAGAAAAAAGCGGTAAACAAAGATAGGATGTTTATGGCGTTGTGTCAAGATTTGGGATATATTGTTAAAGAAAAAATGGGAGTGCCAGTAAAGATTTCAAAGGGTAAAAATGAAATGCTAGATATAGCAAAGGCATTAACTGAAAAACGAACAGATAAAAAAATTATTTTACAAAACCCATCGGTAACACAAATCACATCTCTAGATTTGACTGAAAATATTATTAAGCCAAGCTTCTATGCGGCCGAAAGATTTGTGACAGTAGACAATATTACAAAAGGAATTCGTGATGGATATGCAATAAAAAAGCTGTCAGATATTGCAGAATTTGTAACAACGTCTCGAAAAGGATTTATGGTTTCAGAATCGATAAAACATATAAGTGTATTACATGTCAATTCAAATAGTACAATTAATTTCAATGAGGTTGAGCAGTTTGTTCCGGTTTCAAAAGGTAGAAAAGTTGAAGCCGGTGATTTGATTTTTTCTAAATTAAATCCAAGAATTCCGAGAATGGCAGTTGTTCCGAAAAAAGAGTATGATTTGGTATGTTCAAACGAGTTTGAAATAATAAGACCTACGGGTGATATAGATGCATACATGCTTTGCTTTTTGTTAAAAACAAGTAATGTGATGGTTCAAATAGAAAGTATGACATCAGGTACATCTTCATCTCACAGTAGAATTAAGCGTGAACAGTTGGGAGAAATATTACTTCCTGTGCCTGTATCTGATGATGAAAGGAAGATATGTAAAGAATTAGGAGAAAAACTGAAAAAGGCAGTTGAAGAAATTTATCAGGGAGAAAGTATTATTTCTGAGCAGCAAAAGTATTTGACAAAATTGGCATAAAAATCATGGCTGCCATTCTATAGGAGTGACAGCCATGAAGGTTAAATGTATTGACAAAAACCAGATGTAATTGTACGTGGTTCATAATAATCAACTATATAAGTATTTTCTACCCAAGTTGCTTCAAACAATAGTGGGTAATAAAGGGAACCACATTGATTTCTAAATATATTAGTGTTTTCATTTATGGGAGCGTGTAATTGAAAATTTGAACTACGGATAATTCCTGTAGCTTTCTGCTCATACCATTTTTCGCATATTTCTCTAAAAATAGGATCGCGACGTGGTTGGACAACCCAAATTCTTGTTCGTTCATTTCTATAATTAGGTTCGTTATCCCATAATACAAAATATAAATTCGGTGTGTTATCCAAGAAACTCATATTATTGGAATAGGAACTTAATGTACCTGCCTTAATACAACCATTAAATCGAGGAAAATCTATAGCTCCCCAAGCATTAGCGGATTTTACGTCTGAACCATCTTCTAAATCGCTACCTTTATGACGCCCTAAACCATTAATACCAGTTAAAAGACTTACTAAGATTTGCGACCATGCTCTAGAGTCTTCTGGGGTAGGTTGCTTTGTTAAATCAGCGTATTTTTTTGCATAAAAGAAAAAGCGGTGGTGCATGTTTAATAAATTGATAACATCATTCATTGTAAGTCCTCTTTAGAATTTTGAAATAATTACTTCATTATTGATAACCTCGGCTTTGAAAATTAATTCTGATCCCGGAGTATTTTCTAATGGAATATGTAACTTAGCAAAGCCGTTAGACCTTCCATTGCCGTGTCTGGCATAATTTTCATTTGTACCGGAATTAGGAGGAAACAACTGAAAATTAACACTAGGTTTTTTGGCTGTATCAGCAAATTTAGGATACCCAAGTTTTGTCATCCATTCTTTATAACGTTCTTGTAAAATGGTATGTTTTTGAATATTTACTTTCCATATTCTAATACGACAATTATGCTCGGGACTATAATCTATGGAGAGTAAATAAATAGCAGTGTAATTTAAAAATCTTTCCATGATATCCACAGTATTAGCCATAAAATTCCATCTTGGTGCAGTTGCTCCATTTTTGTCAAGAGAATCAAGAAAATTTGCACTTTTAACTTCGGACCCGTCACAAAGATCATCACCTTTTCCACGCATACCTTGACCGGCAATTTGGGTTTGAAGGGAAACTAAATGTTGTGCTATGTATCCTGTATCAATCATAGAGGATTGAGCTGTTATGGTGCTCCAATGAGCCAGTAAATTACGTTGTTTTACAACCTGCTCTTCAATAAGTGATTTGGCAAGTTGCATACGTTGTTCTTTAGAAAGTAATTTTAATGCATAATTGGAAATTGTTACTCTATCAGGAACATCGACAGTATCAATTTCGATGGTATTGGTTGCTGCGGTTAATTGTTTATTAACATCTTCAGGCTTTGTGTTTGGAGTAATTAGACTTGAAAGTAATTCACAATATTTTTTTATCCGTTCGTTCATAGAGCAGCCTCCTAGTTTATATTTCATATTATTATATCAAAAAATGTGGAAAAAATATATACCGAAGAACATTAATTGATATGGAGAAGGGGGTATCTAAATCTCTACAACCTTTCTGTTTGAAGACCGATGGCCCCCTTCGTGCGAATTTTCGCAGAATTAAACAGGGGGGATACCCACAGAATCCATATTATATGAAAATCTTCGCAGAATACCGCTTCTTTAGCCGACCTTGTTTTGCCGGATAATACCGAAAAACGCATAAAAACCGTGTGTAAAACGATAGAAAAAACACAGTTTTTATGCGTATTTTTTGGTAGAAATATAATCAAAAATGTCTTGCTATTCTGTGCCGTCAGAGTGATATATGTACTACCGAAAAAGAAAGGCAGGGACATATTATGAAAAATGGAATCAGATTTATACTGAAACCAAAGCAAAGACCGAAGCTGGCACAGAAGATTGGCAAAATACTCGGAACAGCACCGCATTATGAGCGGGTGCCAAGCTGTGCATACGATATTGCAGGATACCGACTGGACAAAGAGGGCGTGCTGCACATTCCAGAGGGAGTAGCGGTAGAAATGGTAGAACACTTAATTCGGCAATTACGAGAGTGTGGTTTTCAGGATGATGCGGAATTTACTGAAGAAATGCCAATGCAGCAGGACAAGCTCACAATAGCAGTTCCGAGAGCATGCCTTACGGATACGGCATTGGAAAATCTACAGAAGATCATAACAAATAAGCAGACGCTTTTCCAAAAGGCATTTCAGACGGACAGCACCGAGGTTGAAATCACAGAGGAGAAAATTAACTTTGCATGGTTTCCATATACGGAAGATGGTGACGAGATAGCAGCATACACGCAATTTATCACAGGACTGTGTGATATGGCAAAAGATGCAAAAAGAGTATCATCAAAGCCGACCGAAACAGACAATGACAAATATGCTTTCCGATGTTTTTTGCTCAGGCTTGGCTTTATCGGAAATGAATATAAGACAGCAAGGAAGATTTTGCTTAGAAATCTGACTGGAAATTCAGCATTTCGTTATGAGAAATAAGGATAAAATCACACTGGGGTGTCGGTGCGGACCAATGCCCTTTTTCTATGAAAAATCAGTTGGGGCAACTTGTGGCAGATGATTTAGGTTATTCTTATAGAGCCTATATAGAAAATAACCTATATTACTTGCCACATCTTGCCCCAGTGTGAAAACAGCCGTGGTCACGCCCAGAGGTTGTCATTTTCTTCCTGTATTTTCCTGTGATAAGCTGTGCGAGATTTTCTGCGGTTTCGTTCCTTTTTACATTCTGGATTGTCACAGTATTTCTGACGGTTTCCGTTCTTGATGAATAGGCGGCCACAGCACTCACAGGTGGCAACACCAACCCGGTCTGCATAAGCAATCGGATAATCCGTAGGGATAGATACATATTGCGACAGGGCGAATCGGGCAGCATCAAATACAGAGTGAAAATCCGGCATGACCTTCAATTCTCCATTCTCATCTAATCCGAGTTTCATGGTTACTCCACTCATTTCATTCAGGTAAGCAGATATTTTACCGAGATGTTTCTGCATAGGAAATGAATTAAAATCTGCAAATTCATTTGTCCATGTGATCTGTGCAAGTTCTGCAGAAACATCAAGCTGTTCCAGATATTTTTTGAACATAAGGACAAGAAGAGTGTCACGGTACAGTTTTTCTAAATCATCTCTCATCTCTTTTACAGCGAAAGTAAAACTTCCAAGAATATTGGTAGACACATCCCAATATTCTGCATCTTTATCTATATCCCATTTATATTCAGCAATAACACCGGATGCGTAGTAAGGATGTGCGTACTGCTGACAACATGAAATGATATCATCGGCAGCTGTGTTGTCATCTTTCCCACGGATGCTCTGATACAGATTGTTCAGGGAAAGCCAGAGTGCGTTTCCGTCCAAGCCATAGCCACGATTGAGCCGTGGCACATCTCCATCCCCCAGACAGGCGGCGATTATGATTTCTCCATCTTGTTCTGTTTTTTCATAATATTTGAAAGTTGCGGTCAGTTTTGCGTCCGCACTCATTTTTCCTAAGCTGAAAGCTTCGTTCATATTCTACCTCCATTCTTACCGATAGAACTTATTTCCAGTAGGACTTCTTACCAATAGAAAATAGTCTTTGGTAACATTATAAAGTATACTGTGATAGAAAACAAGAGCAATTCATGTTTGAGATGCAGAGAGGAGGATGGCTATGGATAAAGTCACGATGAGTGTACAGGAAATGGCGATGCAGATGGGAATCAGCCTGAGCAAAGCATATGCTCTGACCAGAGAGGCGGACTTCCCAATCGTCCGTGTCGGCAAGCGGGTATTGATTCCGGTTTCCGAATTTAAAGTGTGGTTATCAGTAAGAGCCACGGAAAAATGATGCACCGGGAAATAAGCGGGAAAGGAGGAACGCAGTATGTACGAGAAACTTTCAGATCAGTTGAAAAAAGATGGACGGTTCTGCTTGTGGAAATATGAAGAGAGAAATGGACGTATGACAAAAGTGCCGTATCAGACCAATGGAAAAAGAGCGAGCAGTGCCGATAAAAATACCTTTTCAGATTTTCGAATGATAATCGATGCAATGGATGGTTATGACGGAATAGGTATGGGTGCATTTGATGATTTCTGTATGGTCGATATTGACCATTGTGTGTCTGGTGGAAAGCTGACACAGATGGCAGAGGACATCGTGGAGAAAATGGATTCCTATACAGAAATCAGTCCATCCGGCATGGGAGTCCGCATTGTATGTAAGGTTTCTTCCCTGTCTTATGATACGGACAGATATTACATCAATAATCAGAAACTTGGTCTGGAAATCTATGCAGCAGGTGTGACGAGAAAATTCTGTACCCTGACAGGAAAGGTAATCCGGAATCGTGGTATTGAGGAACGGAGTGCTGAACTTAGCACAATACTGGAAACGTATATGCTTCGTCCGATTTCTAAGAAAAAGAACAGGACGCATGATGTTCCGGGAAGTTATCTTTCGGATGATTCAGTAGTTCGTCTGGCATCCGATTCCAGACAGGGCAAAAAATTCAAAGCTTTATGGAATGGCGAAATCCCGGATGAAAAGTCCCACAGTGATGCGGATATGGCACTTGCAAGTATTCTTGCATTCTGGTGTGGCGGTGATACAGAGCAGATGGACAGGCTGTTTAGAAAATCCGGATTGATGCGGAGAAAGTGGGATCGTGTGCAGAGTGGTTCAACCTACGGTGCATTGACTCTGGACAAAGCGGTTGCACAGGCACTGGATTTCTACAGACCGTATGCAAGGGCATCAGCAGAGAGTGATTTTGATGATATGCTGCAGAAGCTGATAGAACTGAACGTGTCGGATAACAGCAGATACCCGTGGAACGACAACGGCTCAGGCAGATTATTTGCGGATGTGTATAAAGATATCGCAAGGTATGTGCCGGAAAGGAAAAAGTGGTATGTGTATGACGGAACTCGGTGGATTCCAGACATTGGTGGACTGAAAACAATGGAGCTTGCAAAATCCCTTGCGGATAGTCTGGTCAGATATGCACTGACGATTACCGATGAACGCAGAAGAAAAGATTATCTGGAATATTCCGCAAAATGGCAGAGCCGGAATTATCGCAATACTTATATCAGTGATGCTCAGAGTGTGTATCCGATTGCTATGTCGGAATTTGACTGTAACATTTATTACCTGAACTGCCAGAACGGAACACTGGATTTGCAGATCGGAGAATTTCATCCGCATACACCACAGGATAAGCTGACCAAGATTGCCGGGGCAGCCTATGATCCGAATGCCAAGAATCCACGCTTTACCAGATTTGTTTCCGAGGTGATGAGCGGAGATATGGAGAAAGCAAGGTTCATGCAGAAAAGTCTTGGATATGGTCTGACGGGTGATACCCGCTATGAATGTATGTTTTTCTATTATGGTGCAACTACCAGAAATGGAAAAGGAACACTGATGGAAAGCACACTTCATGTGATGGGAGATTACGGTTTGACTGTCCGCCCGGAAACGATTGCTGCAAAGCCATCTGCCAACAGTCAGAATCCAACAGAGGATATTGCACGGCTTGCCGGAGTGCGGTTTGCCAATATTTCAGAGCCAAGGCGAGGCTTGGTACTAAATGAAGCACAGATAAAAAGTATGACGGGAAATGATACATTGAATGCCAGATTTCTGCATGAGAATAGTTTTGATTTCAAACCACAGTTCAAGTTGTATGTGAATACAAATTATCTTCCGGCTATTACAGATATGACTCTGTTTTCAAGTGGGCGCATTGTGATCATTCCGTTTGACAGACATTTTGAGGAATGGGAGCAGGAACAGAATCTGAAAGCAGAATTTTCCAAGCCGGAGGCAGCAAGTGCAATTTTAAACTGGTTGATTGAAGGATACGCCCTCTTACGGGAGGAAGGACTTGTACAACCCAAAGCAGTAAAAGCTGCCACCATGTCTTATCAGCATGACAGCGATAAGATGGAACTTTTTGTAGAGGAATTTCTGGAGCAGGAAAATGATGCGGAATGCCGGACATCAGCCGTGTATCAGGCATACAGGAACTGGTGCAATGACAATGGATATTTTGCAGAGAACAGCCGGAATTTCAATCAGGCACTCCGTACAATCGGCTCGGTAGTCCGCAGGCGTCCGAAAGATGGCGGAGAAAAGACCACACTTTTAACAGGTTATCGGCTCTTGTGCAGAGATTTTCTCTGCTGACGAAAAGGAGGTACACATGGAAAAACAGAAGGCAGCACCACCGATGCGGTTTGAACCATCGGATTTTTCAACAGATAAGTACAGATGCGTAAATGTCATCAATTTAAGGGATAGATACCCTGTCATTATTATGGCAAGTGAATCCTGTGATCCGCCTTATTACCGTGTGATTGACGGGACATTGGAAATGTTTTATCTGTCTTATTCCGAAGCGGTGGATTATTGCAGACAAAGCGGTTATATGACACAAAAATAAGAAATTCAGGAGGTTTATTATGGTTAACAGCACAGCTTATTATAACGATTTTTGGAATGAAATGAGAGGAGTACAGGTGGTTACAGACAGCTTTTACAACAACCGTGAAAGCAAAACGAATGCGTATCATCTGCCAGAAGCATCAAATAGGAAATATACGGCAGTATTACAGGAAGAAAGCGTGGTTCGTCAGTTGGCAACCGTTGTGAATGCAACCAGAAGCGACAGCCGTATCTATGCATTTGACTGTGAAGGTCAGGCAGACTGGGGAGATGTAAATGACGCAGAAGATATGAATAATGAGGGCGATTTCAAAAGATTTGATGTACAGGCATACAGACTGTCGGAACTTGTCAAATTGGGAACGGTGTTTACCTCTGATCAGTCCTTTGCTATTGAGGATTTTGTAATCGGGAAAATGGCACACTGTTTCGGCTCAAGCGAGGAGCAGGCATTTATTAACGGAACAGGGGTAAATCAGCCGACAGGCATTCTGCATGCTACTGATGGGGCAGAAATTGGTGTGACCGCAGAGAGTGATTCTGCCATCAGCTATGATGAGATTATCAGACTGTATCTTTCCGTAGATAAGAAGTACCGTAAGCATGGTACATGGCTTATGAACGATGAAACGGCTCTTGCACTCCGTACCCTCAAAGATTCAGCCGGAAACTATCTGTGGAAGGAAAGTGATGAAACGATTTTCTCAAAATCTGTGCAGATTGTTGATTCTATGCCGTCTATCGGAAAGGGGAAGAAAGTAATCGCATTTGGAGATTTCAGCAATTACTGGCTCGTTCAGCGTTTTTCGCTGACTATCCGCACATTGAAAGAAAAATTTGCCATACGAGGACAGATCGGATATCTGGGATGTGAGTATCTGGACGGAAAGCTGATTCGTAAGGATGCGGTCAAGGTGATTCAGATGGCAGCAGATTAAGCAGTTGGGACTGTGGGAATCCCGCAGTCCCTTATGGAAGGAGAATTGCACATGGCAATAGAAAAACATGATACTTCCGGCAGTGCGGAAAATACACTTGTCCCTGTAAGTGAAAAGTATACGCTCACAATCAAGGAGGCAGCAGCTTATTTTAATATTGGCATTAAAAAGATGAGAAGGATTGCAGAGGATAACCTTGGAACTGTGGCAGTTTATTGTGGAAACAGGTTCTTGATTATCCGTCCGAAGTTTGAAGAATTTATCCTTAATTTATCAGAAATATAATTCCTTTTATCTGCCGAAAGTAGTTGCTATTTCTGGGGAGTAGAGCGAATATACGATGAACCAATTAAACCCTTGAAAACAGCCACTTTCGGCAGAAAGGAAGTGTATTATGGCAAGACCAAATTTAGCAGAAAAGGATATATTGAACCCTTCGGAGGCAATTGACTATTTTGTCCTGAGCCGAAGAAAGTTTTATGATTTATTGAAAAATACGGATGGTGAGGATTTCTTGGCATACTACGGAGAGCGCAAGCTGATTCTCCGTGATGCATTTGAAAAATATCTGCTGCACCATCCAGAACTAAGGAGGCGGGTATAATGGCAAAGGCAGGAAGAGGACAGACAAGGCGGGATTCTAAACGCAGGGTTCTCAGGCCGGGAGAGAGCGTAAGGGCAGATGGAAAATATCAGTATAAGTACCATATTGATGGAAAACCACATTTTGTCTATAGCTGGAAACTAGAACCAACGGACAAACTTCCAAAGGGCAAAAAGCCATGCCTGTCACTCAGGGAATTGGAGAAGCAGGTCAATACGGATTTGGATTTGCTTATAAATATCGTGGACGGGCAGATGACAGTGTGCGAATTGGTAGACCGTTATCTGAAAACCAAAACGGGAGTAAGGCAGAGTACCAAACAGGGATATGTTACAGTACAGAGATTACTTGCAAAGGAATCCTTCGGGCAAAAGACAATCCGAAGTGTGAAAACATCGGATGCCAAGTTGTTTCTTATCAAGCTGCAACAGGAAGATGGAAAAAGCTACAGTTCCATTCATACAATCCGGGGAGTGCTGCGACCAGCTTTTCAGATGGCGGTGGATGATGACATTCTTGTAAAGAATCCATTCGGATTCCAGCTTGCCGGAGTATTGGTAAATGATGCAGTGACAAGAGAGGCAATTTCCAAAGACCAGATGCGGAAGTTCTTAAAGTTTGTGCATGACGATGTGGTGTACTGTAAATATTATGAAGTGGTGTACATACTCTTTCATACAGGAATGCGAATCTCTGAATTTTGTGGATTGACACTGAAGGATATTGATTTGGAGAAACGAACAGTGAATATCGACCACCAGTTGCAGAGAACATCGGATATGCGATATATCATAGAAACCACAAAGACAGATGCTGGAACAAGGGTACTGCCGATAACAGAGGATGTAGCACAGATGTTTCAGGCAATCATCGAGGACAGAAATGCTCCTAAAGTGGAAAAAGCCATTGATGGCTACAGTGGATTCCTGTTTTATGATGATAATGGAATGCCACTTGTAGCAATGCACTGGCAGCACCGATTCAACCACATGGTCGGCAGATACAATGATATCTATCGGGTGCAGATGCCTAATATCACGCCTCATGTGTGCCGACACACCTATTGCAGCAATATGGCAAAATCGGGAATGAATCCCAAGACACTGCAGTACCTTATGGGGCATTCGGATATATCAGTCACGATGAATGTGTACACACATATCGGATTTGACGATGCTGAGGAAGAACTGAAACGAATGGAAGACTTCAGAAAGGCACAGGCGGAGGTTGAACAGAAGAAGGAGAAACCGATGTCGCAGAAGATGTTTAAGGTAATTTGATATAGAAGATAGATAATGCTCCGGCTTGGCTGGGGCGTTTTTTCTATGGAAAAAGAAATAATCTATTGGTATAATATAATTGGAAGTTTATATGAAAAAGAGGTGAGAATAATCAAAATTCTATTTTGGAACATATATAATAAAAATCTAATTAGTCCACTAATTGATATGATAAAGGAAAATCAATTAGATATAGTTTCTTTGGCTGAAGCTGAAAATTTGGATATAACTGCAATATTGAATCATCTCAAATTAAGTGGTAATGAATGGAACAATATTCAGATTAGCCCGCAAAATGATATTAGAGTGTTGGCAAAGAAAGAAATTAAGATTATTCCATATAAAGAAGATGGGCATTATTCCATTTATAAGATAAAAAAATATGATAAAGTTGATTGTCTATTAGTAGTTGTTCATCTTTTGAGTAAAAAGACAAAATCTAATGAGGCACAATATAACCGTGCGAATGACATAGCTAGGGAATTGAATAAATATGAACAAGAAATTTTTGAAAATAATGAAAAACGGACAATTATAGTAGGGGATTTTAATATGCAACCATATGAGGCTGGAATATGTAGCGGTTATGGTTTTAATGCAACAATGTCAGCTAGTCATGCGGCTAAGAAAACTAGAAAAATTGATGGGAGAACAACATATCTTTATTTTAATCCTATCTGGGCTTTAATGGGTGCAAATAAATTAGTTCAAGGTTCTTACTATAATTCAGGCGACAAAGATGACCATGCAATATACTGGTATTCATTTGATTCAGTATTATTAAGACCATGTTATATTGATAAGTTTAACTGGGACTACTTTGAAATAATAGAAAAGACAGAAAATCACAACTTTGTTCCCAATACAACAATTAATAAAGAAAAATATTCTGATCATTTGCCAATAAAATTTGAAATTATAGGAGGATGAAAATATGGCTATAGATTTATGGGGATTTAAAAATGTAAAAGATTTGGAAAAAAATACTAGCGACTTTCCAGAAACAATCTTAAAAGAGCAGATATCTGCATTAGGAGATAAAACGGGATTTGTGCTTTATGGAAAACCTATTTATATGAAAGTGACAAATCATGAAGTTGAATATGGTGCAGCAACAATATTTAATGTAATAGTTCCGGCATTGGATGACTATAGTAAGACAGTGCTAATTATGTATTCTAATTTTGAACAGAATTATCCAGTTGCGATTTCAGTAGGGAAATCTTTCTCTGAGGATATGGATTTTTTTTGCCCGCAGTATGAATGTAAAAATATAGATGAATTTAAAGATGCATTGAAGAAAATCCTCAGTTCAGATGAAGTTATGGAAACCATTAAAACATTATATTCAAAGGCTAATATGTTGGGAAATTAAGCAGCATTAGTTAGCTCATGTATAATGGCTGCAGATAGGAGGTTATCAAATGTCACTTCAAGATATTTTACCATATAGATTACCGAATCATGTAGGAAAGCGTTTGATAGATCCGCATGTGGTCATTGTAGGTGCAGGTGCATCTATTGCTGCTTGTGAGATAGATAAAAATGGAAAGAAAGTTCCATTATTAAAAAATATACACAACATTCTTGGCTTTACGGATGAACAGAAAAAATTAGAATATGAAGTGTGCGATTATTTTAGCAAATTGCAGATTCCAGATGAACCAACATTATATGATTATTTGATTTTGTCGCTGACTGAAAAAGATGCAATAATATCATTTAACTGGGATCCATTTTTGATGCAAGCATATAAAAGAAATATATGTGTTGGGAATTTACCTGAGTTAATATTTCCGCATGGTAATGCTGGAGTCGGTTTGTGCTATGAGTGCAAAATAAAAGGGTATGCAAATTGTCTTTGTCCGAAATGTTTTAAAGAACTTGAGCAAATGCCATTGCTATATCCTATAGGAAAGAAAGACTATAATAGCAAGCCGATAATTGTTAATGAATGGAATTTGGCGAAATCTGTGTTGTCTAGGGCGGCGGGGATTACAGTATATGGTTATAGTGCTCCTGTTACGGATGTTGAAGCGGTGGAATTGATGAAATCAGCCAATCATTTAAGCCAGATGAAAGATATTGCTCCATTTACAATTATAAATTTGGCAAAAAATGAAGGTGAGCAGAGAAAAAAATGGTCTGAATTTTATGATGTAAAAATGTTTCTGTATTGTAATAAATTTGAAGAAACAATGCTGTGGAAAAATCCTAGAGTGAGTTTGGAAGCCTTGTTTGATGCGATTCTTCAGCAACAACCAAGAAGTGAAGAAAAGTCATTTAGAGAATTTTCAACGCTAACAGAGTTACAAGAATTTGTTAAGACCATTACAGAGTTTGATATGTGTATTTAAAATCCTTAGTAGTAAGCTAACCCCATTTTACTACCAACTTTACTACTAACAGCCCGCAACAACTTGCTCCATCTTGCCCTATTTTGCCAAGATGCCATCCCAAACACACATTCTACAAATCCCCGGAATCCCTCGCAAAACAGGGCATTCCGGGGCAAAACAAGGAGAAATAAAATAATGATAAAAGTACTTTTCATCTGCCACGGCAACATCTGCCGTTCCCCCATGGCTGAGTTCGTCCTAAAGGACATGGTAGAAAAGCGTGGTCTAACAGGTCAATTCGAGATAGCCTCAGCCGCTACATCTACAGAGGAGTGTTATGGCGGGCATGGCAATCCGATATATCCGCCGGCGCAGGCGGAGCTTAGGAGGCACGATATAGGCAATACGGCTTATACTGACTTTAGAGGTAAGCGCGCACGTCAGGTGACGAGGGAAGATTATGATTATTATGATTATCTATTGTGTGCAGATAGTGCGAACATCCGCAATACGATAAGGATAACGGGGGAGGACAGACAGAACAAGGTAAAGCTTCTGCTTGATTTTGCGGGCAGACCGGGAGACTCAATATCGGATCCGTGGTATACGGGAGATTTCACGTCAGCATTCGCAGATGTAAAGACTGGCTGTGAAGGGCTTCTGGAATATATTTTTGCGAGAGCTGAATGAGAGGAAATTACAAAAGAGTATATTTTTACATCTGCATGGTTCGGGTCCGGAGAGCTGAGTTATAAAGTGTAGCTATTTATTCTGTTAGCAGATATCTGATACAGGATATTATTATAATAATCGTTTCCGGCTCGACCCTTGAGGTAAATAACAATCGTCAAAGCCTGTAAAATCAGTATATTCAGACTTGACAGAAGAGGAAAGGCGATAGAAGGATGAAGAGATATTCGATTCACAGTGTAGCGGAATTGCTGGGAGTTTCAGCGGATGCCATAAGATTGTATGAGAAGGAAGGGCTGGTGAAACCGCTGAGGGATGAAAAAAACGGTTATAGATATTATGAGAATGAACAGATTCACAAGATAATGGGGATACATCTGTACAGGCAGATAGATATGGGACTTTCGCAGATAAAGAGAATGTTTGGAATAGATACATTTGATGGATTGGAGAGTGAATTTGATAGGCTCATTGATAGCAATGAGGCACAGATAGAGCGGCTTAGGATAAAGACAGATAAGCTTAGGTTCATGAAGCAGCATATTATGAGTGTGAAGCATGGAATTGACAGGTATGAAATAAGGGAGCTTCCTACAGGATATGTGATACATGCAAACAGCACGGGTGAAATTAAATACAGTGAGATTAAGGAAATATTTAATGATCCTGCATTTTCCTTTGGGAATATGTGCTACCATATAAAAAAACAGGGAGACAGCTTTGCTTCAGACAGCCTTATGTTTGTAATAAGGGAGCCTATGATTGGGATAAGCCCTTTAAAGGATGAGAAAAAAGAGTTAGGAAGAATAGAAGGAGTGAAGAGCCTGTACACGATACAGTCATTTGATGAAAAGACGGCTGGTATTGAATGGGATTTTTCCCGGATATATGAATATGCAGGGAAACACGAAATAGAGTGCACGGATGAGATATATGCATTTTATATATACAGCCTTGTTACCGGGGAGAAAATAATGGATTATTATGAGATATTTGTTCCGTTATGTGATGACAGGAAGTATGTGGAGGAGGATTGTGCCGGAGATGAAAAGCTGTACGGCCAGAAGAAAATGATAAATTTATAACTCATAGAATGCTCTGGGTTCAAAACATGCTGCTTTTGGCAGGGCTGCTTAGCAGAGTCAGGAAAACCTCTAAGCTTATAGAGCATTCTTTGACTCCTGCATTATAGAATTGAATATAAAATACATATTTTAAATGCTGCTGTGACAAAATAAATGAGAAAACAGAATGAAAAATTGTGAACAAATTGTTAATTTACAGACAATTGATTGACTTTGGAGCCGCTCCATACATTATTATGTAATTATTGAAAACGTGGTAGTTATTATGGTTAAAAATTATATGATTTTAGGAGGAGAAGGCTTATGGCAGGACAGGAAAATTTGTCACTCAGTGACCGCACATGCATGCGGGCCAACAGAAGCGTATGCATCACAATTGTGATTGTCAGTATTTTTTTAATTCTGATGTATTTAGGGCAGATACTACAGGGGATTATGGGGGTAAGAAGGGCAGTGATTATTGCATTGATGATAGCGGTGCCAATGCTTCTTTCCATGATATACTTTGCAAGACTGCCGTTATCGTTGAATTACAGGCATTTTGCGATAACAATGTTTTATGTTGTATTCGAGGTTTCATGTCTTTCGTCCAAGGTTTTTGTGTATAATCTTTTTATATTTCCGGTAATGATAGCGGCGATGATGTATTTTAATTGTAACCTGGAAATCAGGTTTGCCGTGGTGAATAATATTCTTGTAGTGTTTAACGGAATATATTCTGTGAAGGTACTTGGAGCCTCTGACCGAACATCACTTAATCAGATTTATATGACTGTGCTGATAGTAGTTATTCTGAATATCAGTATATATATAGCGTCAAAGGTCGCTGAGGTACATAACAAGGAGGAGCTTGCAGAGCTTGCCGCAGAGCAGCAGAGGCAGGAGGAGATGATGCAGTCGATTATTTCTGCGGGAAAGCTTATCAATCGTTCTACGCAGTCGATAAAGGGTACCGTTGGAGAGGTTTCTGAGGCGACCAATAATGTAGCTCAGTCAATGTGCGATGTATCAGCAGGTATGGAGAATACAGTGTCAAGTATACAGGAGCAGACTGTCATGACAGAACGTATACAGGGCATAATAAAGGACACTGTGGATATAGCAGGACGACTGGAGACTATTGCTGTACAATCTGATAAGAATGTGATGGTGGGACAGCAGTTTGTTGAGGAGGTTGTGTCAGGAACAAATGGCATGGAGAGTGAGAGCCGTGCTGTAAGGGAAAATATGGGAGAGCTTCATGAGCATACAAAGGATATGGAGAAAATTGTCAGTATAATCAATGAAATATCAAGCAGAACCAGTCTGCTTTCACTTAATGCTTCAATCGAGGCGGCAAGGGCAGGGGAAGCAGGAAGAGGCTTCGCTGTTGTTGCGGAGGAAATCAGGAAGCTGTCTGAGCAGACTAAGAACTCAACAGGGGATATACAGCAGATTATAGATAAGCTTAATGTCAATGCAGAGGATACGTTAAGCTCGATGGATACTGTTATGACGGAGATGGACAAGCAGGTGTCAATGATTCATGAGATTGAAGATAATTTCGGAAGTATTAAGGAGAGTATTGGGAAGCTTAAAATTGATGCTGCTGACATGAGTGCAAGGGCAGTAAGCCTTAAGGATACGAATGCGGTGCTTATAGACAACAACAGCAGTCTATCATCGGCAAGTGAGGAGATAAGTGCTGCTTCCGAGGAGACAACTGCGATGTGTACTCAGAATTCCGAGAGGCTTATGGATGTAAACAGAGTCATAGAGGAGCTTGCAGCGGAGGCGGCCAGAATGAATGAGTATATTGAACAGTATACGGTTACCCGCGATAAGAAGGGCTTATTATAATTATAAAGCTCATTGTGTGAAAATGGTTTATGTGAGCAATGGGAAACAGCGGAATATGATAGGGCAGCGATTCACGGAGTAAACCAGCGGGCTTATAAGGCTTTGGAAGTGAGGAGTACAAATGAATATTTTAAAATATATTTTGGCATTATATCTGATAGTGATAAATATAACGGCATTTGCAATGATGGGCGTTGACAAGAAACGGGCGAAGAAGCATGAGTGGAGAATACCTGAGGCAAGGTTGTTCGGGGCGGCATTTATCGGTGGAGGTACCGGAGCGGTGCTTGGCATGTATTTTTTCAGGCACAAGACAAAACATTGGTATTTTGTTGTCGGAATGCCATTGATAATGATTCTTAATTTTGCTATTATATATTTGCTGGCAATATATTGTTTTAAATAAACTTAGAAAATGGATTAAACATTATATGTCATAAGTTTTTTTACAGCAGTAACACCGGAATCCGGATTATAAGCTAAAGACACAGGTTCAGAACACGAGACCCAGGTTTAGAACATAAGACCCAGGTTTAGAACACAGGACCCGGAACATAAGTGCAGGAAATAAGCTTTGAACATAGTTTCTAATATAATATATCAGAAAGGGGCAAAACTATGAAAATTGTATTTTATGACACAAAACCTTATGACAGAGAATCATTTGAAAGATGTAACGGTAATTATCCGGACATTGAGGTGGAGTATGAGGATGCGGATTTAACAGAGAAGACAGCCATGCTTGCGCGTGGTGCGGATGCAGTATGTGCGTTTGTCAATTCCAATCTCAGCGCGGGAGTGATAGACAGGCTTGCAGATGAGAAGGTCAGGTGTATCCTGCTTCGATGTGCAGGTTTTAACAATGTGGATATAGAAGCAGCGAAGAAGCATGGGATAACTGTGCTGAGAGTTCCGGGATATTCGCCGGAGGCGGTTGCGGAGCTTGCGATGACGCTTGCACTTGGTGTCAACAGACATCTTCATAAGAGCTATATCAGAGTGAGGGAAAATAATTTCAGTCTAAACGGTCTTACAGGAATCAATTTCTATAAAAAGACTGCGGGAATTATCGGAACAGGCAAGATTGGGGCGGCGATGTGCAGGATATGTCATGGGTTTGGAATGAATGTAATTGCTTATGATATGTATCCGAATAAGAATCTAGATTTTGTGACTTATAAGAGCCTTGATGAAGTGCTTTCGGAGAGTGACCTTATTTCACTTCACTGTCCGCTTACAAAAGATACCTATCATCTTATATGTATGGATACAATCAGGAAAATGAAGAACAATGTCATTCTTGTAAATACATCAAGAGGTGCTCTTGTCGCTACGAATGATCTGATAGAGGGAATAAGGGAGAAGAAGTTCTTTGGAGTTGGACTTGATGTTTACGAGGAGGAGGGCAGCAATGTCTTCGAGAACAGGGAAGATGAAGTATTGCAGCATTCGACGACTGCAAGACTTCTATCGTTCCCTAATGTTATTGTCACCTCACATCAGGGTTTTCTGACGGAGGAGGCTTTAGAGGCAATCAGCCTTACAACCTTTGAGAATGCTGTTGCATTCGAGAGGGGAAATGTTGATAAGAATAACGTAGTGTGTTAGAAACCTTCCGCTCTGCGTAGTTTTCTCATATCGCGTCTTTTTATGGCAGACTCGTATTCCATACGATCCTCTTCAGTCTCAATTATGATATCAGGAACCGGAACGGGTCTGCCATTGTCATCAATGGCGACCATCACAATATAAGCTCTGTTTATTACACGGCGCATTCCATCTAAATCCTCTGTGTATGTGTCAACGCGCACCTCCATGGAAGTGGTGCCGGCATAGGTGATATGTCCGACCAGCACAAGCATCTGTCCGGCGTACACAGGGGCTTTGAATTGGAGATTATCTATAGCTGCAGTTGTTATATTGGCGTTCGCATGCCTTCTTGCAACGATGCCTGCAAGCTCATCTATCCAACGGAGCAGCTCTCCCCCGAATAGTCTTCCATAATGGTTCATGTGAGCAGGGCGTATAAGATACTGCTGTTCGGTTCTTGACTCGGAAATATGTTTTGCGGGTCTTTTATTTATATTATTTTCTGTAGAATTATTCATGCTTTGCTTCCTTTTAACATTTATTTTTCCTTGATATCAGAGTACCACGCATAGGAGTTCTTTCCGTTCTTCTTGACAGTATACATCGCCTTATCGGCACATTCAATAAGCTTTTCAACGCCGATGCAGTCATCAGGCGATACAGCTATTCCCAGACTTATCTTAACGGAAATACTTAAGTCTTTAATCTTGAAATCGGGTTCAAACAATTCCATGCAGTGTCTGGCGCATTCGTCTATCTGTTCATGGTTGCGGGTTCTGTATATACATATGAACTCATCGCCTGCCAGCCGGTATGGTGTGAAGGCAGGATTTTTAACGCTGCTGATACGCTTGCCCAGTTCGGTAAGAACCTCGTCGCCTGCCTGATGCCCATAGGTATCATTAATCTGCTTGAAGCCGTCTATATCGAAGATGAAAAGGGCACATGAGGCATGGCCTGCACCTAATATATTCAGGTCGGAGTATAGCTTGCTGCGGTTAGAGAGACCGGTTAGAAAATCGTAGGTCGAGTCCTCGGCAATCTTTTTCTTCTCGCGGTCTAACTCACGGGTGAGAAAATACTGCTTTATTGAACGTAATAACAGAAATACAATAATTATCAGCAGGAGCAGCATAATTATGGCAATCGGCATAAGAATAATATGATACTTTTCAAGGAAGGTAGGGGTATGATTTATAATCCTGGCATCCTTTGGAATAAGCTTAAGGTCAAGTCCGTACTTGCGCATTACTGCTTCATCTATGCAGTAGATGTTCGGACTGTCAATTATGGAGGTGTACTCCGCAGGATTTTTTCCATGTACGATTTCATTTGCCATTTCGGCTGCAAGCTGACCTGATAGCTCCATGGAAACAATGTTGCCGCCAAGAAGACCATAGCCTATTCCTCCTGAAACCATACGGATAGCCGGAACCCTGCTGTAGGTACTTATCAGGTTGACTGATTGGAGGCTGGTGTACTGCCTGCCGCTTGCATCCTCGGTCATGACTATGTATATCAGAATGGTATTTTCGGGAATGTCTGAAAGTCTGTCAATGAGTTCGCCGGATGTCAGCTCAGAGCAGTTGATTTCCGAAAAAGTAAGGGATGGGTAGAGAGGAGCAATGCTGTAAAAAGAGCTGCGCTCTGCTTCACCTGTAATCGAGTTATCAAGAATTGCGATAACTTCTCTGGCATCAGGGTAGAGCTTAAGACCGAAATCAATGTTCGATGTAATAGACAGATCCTCAACCACGCCGGTTATAAGAGGGTCTTTGGAAACCTCCTTTGCATATTCTATATCATTCACACCCTCGAATATTATAGGCATATCCCTGAATAAATCGTCACGATGCTCAATGGCAAAATGCAGGGCGGCATCGTCTCCGACAATAAGCGCATCGTAAGGTGCGGCATGGGACATACGGTAGGATAGACCTTCATAAAAAACATCAATGCTTTCCTTGCCGGGGAAGCGTTTGGTATCCATGAATTCATAGTCTAAAACAACATCATCGGTTATTCCATTTTTAATTCCTTCAATCTGAATCTGGACAGTGTCCCATCCATAAGAATAAGAGCTTAAAAATAGAATCCTGTATTCGTCATCCGTGGCAGCGCTGATGCCGGAATGTGTGTTAGACATCAACGAAAATGTCAGTACAAATGACAGGAAAAAAGTAGTTATTCTCTTCATAGCTATGTGCTCCTCTAAGTGTAAGATGTAGGGGTAAAATGTCAGAATATGCAAAAAATATATCACAAATAATGCCAAAATAGTACTCTTTACCTATATTTTATTCTACAACTATAGCTATTTAAAAGCAACTATTAATTGAAATATACATGAAAAAAATGTATAATGATTGTCGGAATGTATTCGGAATATGAATGCTATAAATAGACGTATCTAGCAATAAGTGTGAAAAAAAATATATGCTTGGAGGCAGGGAATGGATAATAAAACGAATCTTAAGATAAAGAAATACAATATGATAATGTGGAGCTTTCTCGGGACGGTTTCCTTTATTATATTGATATTGACCATTTTGTCGCTTGCGGGAGTGCTGGATGTGCTTTTTAATCCTGTGCTGGGAATACTGATACCGGCAATTATGGTGCTCAGTGCATGCAGCCAGATAAGGTCGTATTTTATGGAGACAATGTTTTTCTTCGAGAAGGCGCAGGACGGCGACAAGGATGAGGTTATGCAGCTTTTAAATGCAGCCAGGGAGAATATGAAGGAGAATGGGCTTGACCAGTGGGATGAGATATATCCCGCAATAAGTGATGTCGTGAAGGACATAAAGGAGGAAACCCTCACACTGGTAAAACAGGGCGGGAAGCTTGTCGCTGTATATACGCTCAATAAACATCAGGATGCTGCATATAAATTCGGCGATTTTAAGGATAATTCGGATAATTTTATTGTGCTGCACAGACTGTGTGTGAAGCCGGAGTACAGAGGAATGGGAATTGCGGCGAGAACGCTCAAACACATTGATGAAGAAGCATTAAAAGGGGGCTTTTCCTCAATACGTCTCGATGTATTTACGAAAAACCCCCGCGCTGTTAAGTTATATGAAAGTGCAGGCTATAGCTACGCTGGTGATGCATATTTCAGAAAGGGGAAGTTCCTCCTTATGGAGAAGCTTACTTCACCTCATACTTCTTCTGAAGAGTAAAACCGCGTCCCTTTACCTCATTGACCTGGCTGATGATTATGAAGGCAGCCGGGTCAACCTTCATGACCGCCTCCTGTATTGCAAAGAGCTCACGCTTGTTAATCACAGTTAACACGGCACAGGTTGAATTTCCTGTGAATCCACCGTTTGCGTTATAAAGCGTTGTTCCGCGGTCAAACTTTGTTGTTATAAGTTCATTTATCTCTTTATATTTATCACTGACTATCTCGACCTGGGTCTTGCTTTTCCCCATTATGAGAACCTTTTCAAGTGCAAATGTATATATGCATACAAGAAGTATTCCGTACAATATCTGTTCGCGGTTAGAGAAAAACATCTGTAGTATAAGTATTGTAAAATCAAATACATACAGTGAGACAGACACATTTATTCCCAGTTTTTTGTTGAGGACAAGCGGAGGGATGTCCATACCGCCGGTGGATGCTCCGGCACGGATTACAATGCCGATGCCCATTCCGATTAAAAGTCCGCCGAACACGGTGCACAGTATCAGGTCATGCGTCAAATCCCCCATCAGCAGATTAAGTCTCTGTCCCAGTGACAGCATGAATGGATAGCATATTGAGCTGAGTACTGTTGAGAGGGCGAAGGTCTTTCCGAGAATAAGAAATCCAACAATGAACATCACTATATTAAAAATAAGAACAAAAAGACTGATATCAAAACCGGTGAGATAATTTACAAAAAGTGCGATACCTGTGGTTCCGCCTGTGATAAGCCCGCTTGGAAGTATGAAAAATGCTATTGCAAATGAGTACAGCAGGTTCCCAAGAAGTATCATTATTATTTTTTCTATTGATTTTAAGCTGATATGTGACATATAATAACCTCACGTTTTGTATATTTGTATCTGCAATCACGAAGTATAAACGAAAGATAAAAAAGTGTCAATTCGCTGCTACATTGCGATAGAGCAATACACTGATGCTGCGGACGCGTGATATAAAGACAGTTCATGATATTTTTTGTATGGAGGAATAAAAATATGCGTTTTCCTGAATTTTTAAAGTCCGATGGAACTATAGGCTTCGTTGCGCCTTCATTCGGGTGTAACACTGAGCCTTATAAAACAGCATTTAAAAATGCACAGAAAAAGCTGGGAGAGTTAGGGCATAAGCTCGATATAGGCCCTAACTGTTATGCAGGGGACGGCATAGGTATAAGCTCGACACCGCAAAACTGTGGAAAAGAACTTACGGATTATTACTGTAGCGAGAATAATGACGCCCTGATATCCTGCGGCGGCGGAGAGCTTATGTGTGAAACGCTTGATTATGTGGATTTTGAGAAGATTATGCAGGCAAAGCCTAAGTGGTATATGGGCTTTTCGGATAACACTAATTTTACATTCCTGTTAACAACAATATGCGATGTGGCTTCAATATATGCTCCATGTGCTGCTTCATTCGGAATGGAGCCGTGGCATGAAGCTATTCAGGACGCTTATGATGTCCTTACAGGAAAGAAAAATATTGTGAAGGGTTATCCGATGTGGGAGAAGGAAGGAATAAGGGATGAGGAGCATCCGCTTCTTCCGTACAATCTCACTGAGAAGAGAGAGCTGTACTATTACATTCCGGGTGTTGGCGGCAGCATGGCGAGAGACTATGAGGTATTTTTATCCGGGCGTCTCATCGGTGGCTGCATGGACTGCCTTGTAAATCTTGCAGGCACGAATTTTGACAAGGTTGCCCGGTTTGCCGAGCAATATGAGAACGATGGCATTATATGGTTTCTGGAGAGCTGCGACCTTAATGTGATGGGAATAAGAAGGGCACTCTGGAACATGGAGCATGCCGGCTGGTTCAAGCATGTGAAGGGCTTTATTATAGGAAGACCGCTGTGCTTTGGCAGTGATATGATGGGGATGAACCAGTACAATGCGGTAACAGGCATTCTCTCAAAATATAAGGTTCCTATCATAATGGATGTGGACTTAGGCCATTTGTCACCTATGATGCCGGTCATCTGCGGAAGCTATGCGGAAATCAATGCGTTCGGGAATGATATTTCGATAAAGATGACGAATTAGAGTATATAACTGATGTGTAATTGCGAAATTCAGTGTGTGACAGCCGGACGTTGTGTAATTTTACTAGTACCCTTCCGGACACGTTCTCACTCCTTGAACACCGTAGCGGTACATAAGCGGCTAAAATACAGCCGCTAAGAACCGACGGTGTTCAAAAGGTCCGGCAGTGTACTAGTAAAATTACACAACTGTTTACTGGCAGATTTGTGTTTCGCGATTACCTTATAAGCTTCGGGCGTCAAACCTGCTATATACACCCATAGATTAGATTGACAGGTTTTGGCACCCGAATCATAATAAAAAGTATGTGAGGAAAAATTATATGCTTCAGGATATTTTACCAAAAAAATACGATAATAATTATTACCCGGACAAGACCCCGGATGAAAAGGCGTTGTGCCTTATATTCAAGGACAGCTATGTGCTCACGGCACATGAGAAATGTGAGGGTACGCGGGATATACCGGAGGAGTCGGCAAGCTCACTCGAGAAGGATGTGCCGGCGGGTGATGTGTACTTTCCCAGGTTCGGTGAGATTGAAAAATACGTGGCGGAATACCGCTATCTGTTCGCCATAGACGGTGAGGAATATTTTCTGATTACCCACTATACCGGGGCTTCTGAGCCGGACTGGGCTGAGCTTGGATATTCGTATGAGCATTACAAGGCACTGCGCCATGCAAAGCCTAAGTACAGGGTATTTGCGCTCATGACGGGCTATCATCTGCACTGCTGGTACAGGGACAATGCGCACTGCGGAAGATGCGGCGGACAGACCTTCCATGATACAAGGCTTCGTGCGCTTCGCTGTCCGGACTGCGGCAATCTCATTTTTCCGAGAATTTCGCCTGCTGTGATTGTGGGTGTCCACGATGGCAGCCACCTTCTCATGACAAAGTATAAAGGCAGGGATTACAAGGGCTATGCACTCATTGCGGGCTTTGTTGAGATAGGAGAGTCGGCGGAGGACACTGTAAGAAGAGAGGTGTTTGAGGAAGTTGGCGTTCAGGTGAAGAATGTCACCTACTATGCGAGCCAGCCGTGGGGCATGGACGGAGGCTTTCTTCTGGGCTTCTATGCGGAGCTCGACGGTGCCGACAGGATAGAGCTTGACAGGGAGGAGCTGTCGATGGCGGGCTGGTACACGGCGGATGAGATTACGGTTGAGGATGATGACATCAGCCTTACAAGCTGCATGATTGCTAACTGGAAGAGAGTAATAGCAGCGCGCAGTTTATAGAAGCAGGCGGCGTAGCTGATTAGAAAAATTTTTCACACTTTACCACAATAAATTGTTGACAAATAAAAGGACACCTATTATAATCCATTTTAAGGCGTTGATAGAGAGAAGTACCATGAGTGGTCACTTACAGAGAACCGGGGATGGTGGAAGCCCGGCAGCAGAACACATGGGAATAACACTCAGGAGCTGCAAACAGAACGGATAGAGGTATGAAGCTTATAGCTGTACGGAATTGTATGAGGTATACATAGTGTATCAGCTTGTTGGCTGTTTATACCGCTTCTAAGTAAGGGCGACGTAGACCGGGCGATAACCGGAAGGGTTTGTTAGAACCGCAAAGTGACTGTTTATCAGTAAATCAGGTGGTACCGCGGACAATATGTTCGTCCTGAACTAGGCATAGTTCAGGACTTTTTTTTATAAAATAAAAGCGATGCGTAGCAGCGGTTTTATTTTATATGAGCAAGCAGCGAGAGCGGATTGCGAATATCATTGATTCCTGAATCTGTGGAGGCTTTAGTAGTTCTATAAAGAGAGCGCCGTCGGCGCGTATATGGAGGAGAACATGAACATCAACAACATTTATCGTGACAAGACCATTGACTGTATCACAGAGGAGGATGTAGGAAAGAGCTGTAAGGCTGCAGGCTGGGTTGAAAATATTCGTGATCATGGAGGAGTGTCCTTCGTGGACCTGCGTGATATGTATGGAGTTCTGCAGGTGGTTATGAGAGATACAAGCCTTCTTAATGGACTTTCCAAGGAGGATTGTATAAGCATCGAGGGTGTGATTGAGCACAGGGATGAGGAGACATATAATCCTAAGATTCCTACTGGGACAATAGAGCTTGAGGCACATAAGGTCACAGTGCTCGGCAAGGTGAAGGCACAGCTTCCTTTTGAGATTATAACCTCCAGGGAGACGAGGGAGGATGTCCGTCTCAAGTACCGTTATCTTGATTTGAGAAATAAGAAGGTTAAGGATAATATAATATTCCGTTCACAGGTTATAAGCTATTTAAGACAGAAGATGACAGAGATGGGCTTCTTAGAGATTCAGACACCTATTCTGTGTGCGTCATCGCCGGAGGGAGCGAGAGATTATATCGTTCCTTCAAGAAAGTTCAAGGGTAAGTTCTATGCACTGCCTCAGGCACCGCAGCAGTATAAGCAGCTTCTTATGGTGTCAGGCTTTGACAAGTATTTCCAGATAGCACCATGCTTCAGGGATGAGGATGCAAGGGCAGACCGTTCGCCGGGAGAGTTCTACCAGCTTGACTTTGAGATGGGCTTTGCGACACAGGAGGATGTGTTCAGGGCAGGTGAGGAGGTTCTTACTTCCACATTTAACAAGTTCGCACCTGAGGGCGCATCTGTCACACAGGCTCCGTTCCCGGTTATCAGCTACAAGCAGGCTATGCTTGAGTTCGGCTGTGATAAGCCGGATTTGAGAAACCCACTTAGAATAATGGATGTCACAGAATTTTTCCAGAAGTGCACATTCAAGCCGTTTTTAAAGAGAACGGTAAGAGCTATCAAGGTTCACGCTGAGATGTCAAAGGGCTTTCACGAAAAGCTTTTAAGCTACGCACAGTCAATCGGAATGGGCGGACTTGGATACCTTGAGATTGCAGATGACATGAGCTATAAGGGACCTATCGACAAGTTCATTCCTGATGAATATAAGGCGGAGCTGGCAGAGCTTGCCGGACTTGTACCGGGGGATACCATTTTCTTTATCGCGGATAAGGAGGAGAGGGCTAATCTCTATGCCGGACAGCTCAGAAATGAGATTGGAAAGAGACTTGATTTATACGAGAAGAACGCATTCCGCTTCTGCTTTGTAAATGATTTTCCTATGTTCGAGTATGACAACGAGGAGAAGAAGATTGTATTCACACACAATCCGTTCTCAATGCCACAGGGAGGACTTGAGGCGCTTAATACGAAGAACCCTCTTGACATACTGGCATATCAGTATGATATTGTATGTAACGGAATTGAGCTTTCAAGCGGAGCTGTCCGCAACCATGACCTTGATATAATGGTAAAGGCATTCGAGATTGCAGGATATACAGAGGAGGACTTAAAGACCAAGTTCGGAGCACTCTACAATGCGTTCCAGTTCGGAGCACCTCCACACGCAGGTATGGCACCGGGCGTTGACCGTATGATTATGCTTCTTCGCGATGAGGAGAACATCCGTGAGATTATCACGTTCCCTATGAACGGCAATGCACAGGATCTCATGTGCGGAGCACCGGGCGAGGTTACGGAGACACAGCTTCGTGAAGTGCATATTAAGGTAAGAGATTAATTTAAAGTATAATTGCGAAACTCTGGCTATGTATACCGGATGTTGTGTGATTTTGCTATATTACATTTGCAGACAGTCGGGAGTGTGATATAGTAGATTGCATAACGGCAGGGATTTAAGCCGGGTTTCGCAATTATTTTTTCGTGTAACATATAATCAATGAAGCAGCAAGGCGGCTTGCGGACAGCCGCCTGGTTTTAGGAGGAAAATTTTTAACCATGGAATACACATATCCTGATTATTATAAGAAATTCTGCTGTATCGGCGGTGAGTGCAAGGATAACTGCTGCGCGGCAGGCTGGCAGATAACGATAGACGAGGAGTCACTTGAGCGGTATGAAAAAATGGAGGGCGAGATAGGTGTGCGCCTGCGAAACTCTATAGACTGGGAGAACGGAATGTTCGAGCAGTTTGCGGGTAAGTGTGCACTTTTAAATGAGCGCGGTCTGTGTGATGTCTACTGTGATGCCGGGGAGGATAAGATGTGTATTCTGTGCCAGAGATATCCAAGGCATTTTGAGGAATATGAGAATGTGAGGGAGATTTCCCTTTCCGTGTCATGCCCGGAGGCGGCGAGAATAGTTCTTGAAAACAGAGGCAGGGTAGGATTTTACACCGAGAATGACGATGAGGAAGAGGAGTATGAGGATTTTGACTATCTTATGTTTACAAAGCTTCTTGACATCCGGGAGGTGCTCTATGATGTTCTGCATGAGAAAAAGGGGACGATAAGCTTCAGGCTTGCAAGGCTTCTTGATATTGTGCATGGCATACAGGGACTTATAGACAATGACCAGATATTCGAGATTGATGAAAAAGAACATCAGGCAGCCACGGAAAAGAAGACCTACAGCGGATACCTCGGCAAAGCAGGCTTAAGGCAGCAGTATATGAACGATATGCTTGAAGAACTGCACAGGCTTGAGGTGTTAAGATCATCGTGGACAGAGTCTGTAAGGGAGACGCAGAAGCTTCTGTACAAGGATATGACCGCCAACGAGTATGAGGTCCTCTGTGAGGAGTTTGACAGCTATTATTCCGACAGGATGGAGGAGTATGAACAGCTTATGTCATATTTTATCTTCACATATTTTGCCGGGGCAGTATATGACTATGAGGTTGAGAGCAAGCTGCGCTTCGGACTTGCGGCGGTTCTCATAATACATGAGCTGGATATGGCTCTCTGGTATAAAAATGGCAAAAAGCTCACATTTGACGAGCAGGTATGGCTTGTGCACAACTATTCCATGGAGATAGAGCACTCGGACCTCAATCTTGATGACATGGAGCGCATGGTGATGAGGGAGAAGGCGTTCGGATACAGAAGAATGTTGACGGTGCTTATGAACTGGAAAAGATAATTGATATGCCGGCGCAACTTAAACGTAAATTCTTATATGATACATGACTGCCGGAAAAAATTTAAGGAAGTTAAAGACATTGACAATAACGAATATGAAAAACGGAGATTGAAATGAATAAGAAAAATAAAGGCTTTACATCAATACCTACAGATCCATTTGATGTGTCATACGATGCCAAGCGCAATATGGGTAAATGGCAGAGATTTTTTTCATATTATAAACCTTACAAGGGCTTGTTCTTTGCGGATATGTTCTTTGCGATTATGGGCGCGGCGGTTACACTTGTGATACCGCTTATAATAAGATATATAACAGGTACGGTGATATTTTATGAGGCGGGCGAAGCACTCAAGGTTATTTTAAAGCTTGCACTTTTGATGGTCGGGCTTGTGCTTCTTGAGGCATACTGCAATTTCTTTATCGCATATCAGGGACATATCATGGGAGCTAAGATGGAGTATGATATGCGAAATGAGATATTTGCACAGTATCAGAGGTTATCGTTCAATTTCTTTGATGACCAGAAGGTCGGACAGCTTATGAGCCGTGTGACCAATGACCTTTTTGAGATAGCGGAGCTTTTCCATCATGGACCGGAGGATATTGTCATATCCATAATTAAGTTTATCGGTTCGTTTGCGATTCTTGCGTCAATCAATATAAGGCTCACCTTGGTTGCGTTTGCGATTATACCGTTTATGTTTGCTTATGCATATTACTTTAACAAGAAGATGAAGGCAGCGTTTAAGCGGAACAGGGCGAAGATTGCTGACATAAATGCTACCATAGAGGATAATCTTTCAGGAATAAGGGTTGTAAAATCCTTTGCAAATGAGGACGCGGAGATGGAAAAGTTCCGTGACGGCAACAGCCGCTTCGTTGAGACCAAAAAGAGCAGTTATCTGTATATGGGAGGCTTCCACTCAGGGCTTGGCGCATTTATGACCATGATAAATATTATTGTTATTGTGGCGGGGGCTGTGTTCATAACCAAGGGTATTGTAGATGTGACGGTGCTCATAACCTTCCTTCTGTATGTGAACAACTTTACCGAACCGGTTAAGAAGCTTATCAACTTCACTGAGACTTTTCAGAATGGTGTCTCAGGATATGAGCGTTTTCTTGAGATTATGTCTATTGAGCCTGCGATAAAGGACAAGGATAATGCAGTTGAAAAGAATGATTTCAAGGGTGATGTTGCCTTTACGGATGTCTCCTTCAGATACAATGACAAGAATGATTATGTGTTAAAAAATGTAAGCCTTGCTGTGAAGGCAGGTGAGTATGTTGCACTTGTCGGCTCATCAGGAGCGGGAAAGACTACCCTTTGCAGTCTCATTCCGCGATTCTATGATGTCACTTCGGGAAGTATAAGCGTCGATGGCGTCGATGTGAGAGATTTAAAGCTTAAGTGTCTGAGAAATAATATAGGAATTGTGCAGCAGGATGTATACCTCTTTGCAGGTTCAATAATCGAAAATATCAGATACGGAAGACCGGGAGCGACCGATGAGGAGGTCTATGAAGCGGCTAAAAAGGCTAATGCGCATGAATTTATTATGAGCCTTCCTGAAGGCTACGATACAGATATAGGACAGCGCGGAATAAAACTGTCCGGTGGGCAGAAGCAGCGTCTTTCGATTGCGAGGGTATTCTTAAAGAATCCGCCGATTCTTATATTTGACGAGGCTACAAGCGCTCTCGACAATGAGAGCGAGAAGGTTGTCCAGGAGTCCCTTGAGACACTTGCCGCGAACAGGACAACATTTGTTATCGCACACAGGCTCTCAACAATCAGAAACGCGGAAAGGATACTTGTACTTACGGAGGACGGAATTGCGGAGAGCGGAACACATAAGGAGCTTATGGAAAAGCAGGGTGTGTATTATAACCTATATAATATAGCGACAGGATGCTGATAAAATAGGGAATTGTGAAACGCAGTGTATGACAGCCGTACGTTGTGTAATTTTACTAGTACCCTTCCGGACACGTTCGCACTCCTTGAAAGCCGTAGCGGTACATAAGCGGCTAAAATACAGCCGCTAAGGACCGACGGCGTTCAAAAGGTCCGGAAGTGTACTAGTAAAATTACACAACTGTTTACTGGCAAATTTGTGTTTCGCAATTACCTATGCTGATAAAATAATATAAGGAGGAACCGGTATGATTTCGGAGAGAATGGTAGGTCTTGTAAAGGGCAGCTCGGTGATAAGAGCCATGTTTGAGGAGGGAAAGAAGCTTGCGGCACAGTATGGGGCTGAGAATGTATATGATTTCAGTCTTGGAAATCCCAATGTGCCGGCACCGAAGGAGGTCAATGAGGCGATAAAGGCGATTGTCGCTGAGGAGGAGAGCACGTTTCTGCATGGATATACAAGTAATCCGGGCTATGCGGATGTGAGAGGTGCGGTTGCGGAGAATCTTAATAAGAGATTCGGGACGCATTTCACATTTGAGAATATTATTATGACCGTGGGGGCAGCAGGTGGTCTGAATGTCATATTCAAGTCACTTTTAAATGTCGGAGATGAGGTCATCGCTTTTGCTCCATATTTTGGCGAGTACCGTTCCTATGTGGCAAATTATGACGGAAAGCTTGTGGAGGTTGCACCGGATGAGGCTACATTCATGCCTGATATGGAAGCCTTTGAGGCGGCTGTAACACCTAAGACGAAGGCTGTTATCGTCAACAACCCTAACAATCCGTCGGGAGTTGTATATTCTGAAGCTACAATCAAGAAAATTGCCTCAATTATGGACAAGAAGCAGAAGGAGTACGGCACAGAGATTTATCTTATAGCCGATGAGCCATATCGTGAGCTTGTGTACGATGGGGTCACGGTTCCTTTCCTTACAAAATATTATGACAATACGATTGTAGGATATTCATTCAGCAAATCATTGTCGCTTCCGGGCGAGAGAATAGGGTATCTTGTGATTCCTGATGAGGTGGTGGATGCCGGGATGCTGCAGTCGGCGGCGGGCGTTGCCACGAGAATACTTGGCTTCGTGAATGCGCCTACACTTATGCAGCGCGCGGTGGCGAGATGTCTTGACGCTGAGGTCAATGTGGAAGCCTACGATAGGAACCGCAGGGCACTCTATGACGGTCTTACGAAGCTTGGCTTTGAGTGCATTAAGCCTCAGGGCGCGTTCTATCTGTGGGTCAAGGCACCGGACAAGGACGAGAAGAAGCTTGTGGAGACGGCAAAGAAATATAACATTCTCATTGTTCCGGGAAGCTCATTTGCGTGCGCGGGGTATGTGAGAATCGCATATTGTGTTTCTTATGATACTATAATGAACGCACTGCCGAAGTTCGCGCTTGTGGCTAAGGAGCTTGGAATAGAGGGATAAGCATAGGAGGACATAAAGATGAGTGATAAGAAATGGAGAGATAATATTCGCAGGGTTGTGCCGTATGTTCCGGGGGAGCAGCCGAAGGTGGAGGGACAGCTTATAAAGCTCAACACGAATGAGAATCCTTATCCGCCGTCACCGCTTGCGAGGCGCGCGGCTGAGCAGATGGACATGGAGAATTACCGCCTTTACCCGGATCCGGCGGCAACGAAGCTTGTGAAGGCATTGGCGGCTGAGTATGGAGTCAGCGATAAACAGGTTTTTGTCGGAGTAGGTTCGGATGATGTTATTGCGATGTCATTTCTCACGTTCTTTAATTCGGATAAGCCGGTGCTTTTCCCGGATGTGAGCTATTCCTTCTATGATGTGTGGGCGGATTTGTTTAAGATTCCTTATGAGCGTCCTATGCTTGACGGGAGCTTTAACATTAAGCCGGAGGACTACATGAGGACTAACGGCGGAATTGTTTTTCCTAATCCCAATGCACCGACGGGCGTCTATCTGGAGCTTGACAATGTGAGAAAAATCCTTGATGCCAACCGGGATGTTATAGTAATCGTGGATGAGGCATATATTGATTTCGGGGGAAAGAGTGCACTCACGCTCCTTGACGAATACGATAACCTTCTGGTGGTCAGAACCTACTCTAAATCGCGTTCAATGGCGGGACTTAGAATCGGCTATGCAATCGGAGGGGAGGAGCTTATAAAGGCTCTCAATGATGTAAAATATTCCTACAATTCATACACAATGAATATGGCGGCTATAGAGCTTGGCACTGCCGTGCTTGCCGACAAGGATTATTTTAATGAGACAGTTGCTAAGATTGTAAATACAAGGGAGAATGCCAAGGTAAGACTGAGAGAACTTGGATTTACCTTCCCGGACTCAAAGACCAACTTCATCTTTGCCAGGCCGTCGAAGATAACGGCGAAGGAGCTGTTTGAGGAGCTTAAAAAGCGCAACATCTATGTCCGCTATTTCACAGGTGACAGAGTAAAAGACCACCTGAGAATAACCATCGGAACGGACGAGGAAATGGAACGCTTCTACGAAGCCGTCCGTGAAATCCAGGGCGCCTGACCCGAAGCTCGCCACGGACATGACGATACAGTTAATTTAACATTAATATAAGTTTATACTTATTTAACAGATTTTTCCCACAGAATGTGCTATCTTATATTTTGACTTAAATCATTATCTAAAAACCAGGGTGTAAAAACATGCATTACAGACTTGGCTGTGTATAACGTATTATGTATGTACATTTCGACGACTTTGGGAGAAGCTTAGATGTTCTTAGGGCTCTGTAAGCTGCCTAGCCAAAAGCAGCACGGATGCTGCTTTAGAAGCAATGCATACATGGATGTATGCTTTGCTTCGGTGGCGGACGAATAGAAAGCCTTTATCAGAGCCCTTAGAACATCTTGCTTCGGACAACGGAGCCGAAACGTACATACATAATACGTTATACACTAATAGACTAGGCATGCTTTTACACCCGGATATCGGTGATATAATTTAAAAGGAGACACACACGCTGTATGGGAAACTTTATGAATAACTTTCGCTCAAAAATGTACCGCTTTATGCAGGGAAGGTATGGAGTAGACCAGTTTAACCGGTTTTTGTTTGGATGTTCCATAGCTTTCCTGCTTTTGTCAATTTTTGCGGGAAACTTTATGTATGTGCTGGCATTAGCCTGTCTTATATATTCCTATTTCCGCATGCTTTCTAAGAACACGCAGAAAAGATACAAGGAAAATCTGATGTATGTCGGATGCACGAAGCACATCAGGGGGTGGTTCAATGCATGGAAGCTCCGCTTCAAGGAGAGAAAGACACACCACATATACAGATGCAAGAAATGTGGACAGAATATAAGAGTTCCTAAGGGAAAGGGCAGGATATGCATAACCTGTCCTAAGTGCAAAAATGAATTTATAAAGGTGAGCTGATGTTTGGTTATGTTACTATTAATAAGGCAGAGCTGAAGGTTAAGGACTACGATAAATATCATGCATTTTATTGTGGCTTATGCCATGCGCTAAAGAAGCGCTATGGGAGGCTTGGACAGTTTACACTCACTTATGATATGACGTTTGTAACGCTGCTGCTCACCAGTCTCTATGAGGAGAAGAGTGTCCGCATGAAGGAACACTGTCTGGTGCACCCGGCGGCGAAGCACGATATAATATACAATCGCTTTTCGGACTATGGTGCAGATATGAATATGCTGCTTACCTACTATAAACTTCTCGATGACTGGGAGGATGACAGGGACTATAAGGCACTTATCATGGCAGGACTGTTAAAAAAGAGGTGCCGCAGAGCCGTCATGGAGAATCCAAGGCAGGCGAAGGCAATAAAGACATATATTGTTGAGAACAAGGCGTGTGAAAATGCCAATGAGAAGGATTTTGACAAGGTTGCGGGCTGTACGGGAAGGATGATGGCAGAGTTGTTGTGCTTTAAGCAGGATGAATGGTCGGAATACCTAAGGCAGCTTGGCTTTTATCTTGGAAAATTTATATATCTTATGGATGCTTATGATGACCTTGATAAGGATGAGAGGGATGGCAGTTATAATCCGCTCAGGCAGCTTATAAAGGCAGGCTGGAGCAAAGAACAGATTGAGGCTAAGGCTTATGATATGCTCATGATGATGGGAGCAGGAGCAGCGGCAGGTTTTGAGAAGCTTCCGATATTGGAAAATACGGATATTCTCAGAAATATTCTGTATTCGGGTATATGGGGAAAGTACAACGAAAAAACAAAACCACGGAATGGAGAGAAAAATGAGAGATCCATATAGTGTGCTGGGAGTATCTCCTAATGCCACTGATGAAGAAATAAAAAAAGCATATAGAAGGCTTAGCAGAAAGTATCACCCGGATGCCAATATCAACAACCCTGACAAGGCGGCGGCTGAGGAGAAGTTTAAGGAGGTTCAGGCTGCGTATGACCAGATTGTGAAGGCAAAGGAAAATCATACATCAGCTTATGGTTATGATGACAGGAGCTATAATCAGGGCGGAGCCTATGGGCAGAATCCGTTTGGAGGCTTCGGTGGCTTCGGAGGCTTTGGAGGCTTCGGAGGCTTTGGAGGGTATCAGAGTGGGCGCACCACAGGGCAGGATGCACAGACACAGCATCTTAATGCGGCGATGGACTATCTTAGCCACGGCTACTATAAGGAGGCTATGAATGTTCTGAATGATATATCTGAGCATAGTGCGCGCTGGTATTATCTTCACGCTATGGCGAACAGAGGACTTGGAAACATGGTCAACGCCAAGGAGGATGCTAAGATGGCTCACCAGCTTGAACCGGGGAACACGGAGTACGCACAGTTTGCCTCTGCCATGGAGAACGGAACGGACTGGTATGCTGATATGGGACGTGTGTACGGAGGACAGGTGTATCAGGCGAATGAGTGCAGCAGCTGCCTCACAAAAATGTGCTGTCTCAATATGATGTGCGGAGGCTGCTTCTGCTAGAGCTTTGCCGTGCATTACCATATAAGGCAGGGGGGATGAGCAGCAGGGTGTCTTTTGTCGTATTTTGCGATAAAATTTTGTTGCACTTCCACTATAAAAGGGATAAGATAACAAGGTATTGATATTTACATTATTCTTTTTAGAATGGAAATGAAGGAAAGCTTGTATGACAAAGGCAGAAGAATATATTAACTCCATTCCAAAGTTCGCAGGGAAAACGGAGCTTAGAAATACAGAGATTTTATTGAAAGAATTAGGAATAGATACCGATGACATGAAGATTATTCATGTCGCAGGAACCAACGGAAAAGGTTCAGTGTGTTCATATATATCCAACACACTGGTAAGGGCAGGGTATAAGACCGGTCTTTTTATCTCTCCGCATCTTGTAAAGATTAATGAGAGAATACAGATAGACGATGTGCCGGTTTCAGATGATATTTTTGAGAGCGCATACGAAAGAGTTCTTGAGGCGGCACACAGGATGGAGCAGTCGGGTGGAAAGCATCCGGCTTATTTTGAGTTCCTGTTCGGAATGGCTATGCTTGTGTTCAAGGAGCAGAAGGTACAGTACATAGTTCTTGAGACGGGGATGGGCGGAAGATTAGATTCCACGAATGTGATAAAAAAGCCTCTTATGACGGTTATAACAAGTGTCAGCATGGATCATATGCATGTCCTTGGAAACACCATTGAGGAGATTGCATCGGAAAAAGCGGGAATAATTAAGCCCGGAGTACCATTGGTATTTTATGGTGGGGACAGCAGGGTAAGGGGAGTTATTGAAGCTGCTGCGGCGCAGAGAAAAGCCCCGTTTGAAGTAATTACCTCTGACAATGTGTCATCCATTGAAAAAAAAGGTAAATTTATTGATTTTTGTCTGAATAACAGATATTATAAAAATGAAAGCTTTTCAGTATCGAGTGCAGCACTTTATCAGGTGTGGAATTCATCGCTTGCGGCGACGGCACTTGCATGGCTTTCTAAGGAAGATGATGGTATCAGGCTTTCGGACGAGCAGATACATACCGGAATCACAACAGCCTTCTGGGAAGGGCGCATGGAGGAGCTTTGCCCTGATGTGTATGTTGACGGCGCACACAATGAGGACGGAATAAGGGCTTTTCTCGAGACAGCTAAGGCGATGAAGGACAGGAAGCAGATGCTTATGTTCTCTGCGGTTGCAGACAAGGCATATGATACAATGATTAAGGAGATATGCGATTCGGAGGCATTTGACGAGTATGTCGTATGTACGGTTGAGTACACTAACCGTGCAATGCCGGCGGAAGTGTTTTTGGAGACTTTTATTAAGTATACGGATAAGCCTGTATTTCAGGAGGAGACAGCTTCGGCTGCATTTGCGAAGGTTATGTCTCTGAAAAAGGATGGGGACAGGGTGTTCATAGCAGGTTCGCTGTATCTTGTAGGAGAAATTAAGAGAATAGCAGGTACACCGGAAGAAGGCTAGAGTATGTTTTTGTCATCGCCGGACGGTGGCATGGAGGATTTGACAATGATAGATTTTGATGAAGAGATTAAGAAGTTTCAGCCGAGTCAGGAGGTTGACGAGGCGGAGGATGCTATATATGGTAACAATACGGTTGATGTGACAGATATTATTGATAAGATTATCAGCAAGACCGTCGAGAGTAAGTAGTGCCGGAGGAACAGGATGAAGTGTTATGTATGCAACAGCCAGCTTGACAACAACAGTGATTACTGCTTAAAATGCGGTGCGGACGTATCTGTTTACAGGATTGTCGTCAGGACTTCCAACACATATTACAATCAAGGACTTGAGAAGGCTAAGGTACGCGATTTGACAGGTGCTGTAGAGAGCCTTAGGACAAGTCTCTGCATAAATAAGAATAATATAAAGGCAAGAAATCTGTTAGGTCTTGTATATTTTGAGATGGGTGAGGTTGTTATGGCCTTGTCCGAATGGGTTATAAGCAAGAATCTTAAGCCGGACAGGAATGTTGCCGAGGTCTATATAAAGAAGGTTCAGGATGATCCTAACAAGCTTGAGCTGATGAATCAGGCGATTAAGCGTTTCAATATATCACTCAGGTATGCCAAGGAGGGGGCAGCCGATATGGCTGTTATACAGCTTAAGAAGGTTGTCACAATGAACCCTAAGCTTATAAAGGCAGGTCTGCTGCTCGGTCTTCTTCTGTGGAAGGATGGTCAGACGGACAGGGCGGGAAAGTGTTTCCAGAGAGTGTTAAAGACCGACAGGAACAATACGCTTGCTCTTAGATATTTATCGGAGCTTGATGGAAGCCTTGTCAATGAGAGTGAAGCTAAGGAGACTGCCTTTAAGAAAAAGAAGAAGCCTGTGCAGGCATCGGTGACGGGGCATGATGTTATTATACCTCCGAACTCCTACAAGGAGCCAAGCAACGGTATTTTTACCGTATTGAGCATACTTCTTGGAGTTGTATTAGGGGCGGCACTTGTATGGTTCCTTATAGTACCATCTAAGATATCGAGTCTTAATTATGATAATAACCAGTTGGTCTTAGATTACAGTGAACAGCTTGCAGCCAATTCTGTTGACATGGCTGACCTGAAATCACAGATTAAGTCGCTTACAACGGAAAGGGATAATCTTTCAAAGCAGCTTTCCGGATATACCGGTGAGAATGGAGAGTCCAATATGTATTCTCTCCTTATAGAGGCAGCAGATTCATACATTAAGTATGATTTTGCACAGGCACTCGTATTGCTGCAGCAGATAGATGTGGCATTGCTGCCTACGCAGACGGCTAAGGATGTGTACAATACCATGCTGGAGACAAGCAGCGGAGGTGCGGATAGCTATTATGCACAGGGCAGGAAAGCATTTCTTGAAAAGGATTATATTTCAGCAGCCAATTATTTTGAGGCTGCATTGATATATGATGAAACTAACGATGAAGCGGCATATTATCTTGGTCTGTGCAGACAGGAGAATGATACGGCAGCTGCGGCAGCAGTCTATTACGAAGACTTTCTGATTAAGTTTCCGCAGTCGGGCTTTGCAGCGGATGTCACGGCAAGGCTTGCACAGCTTAGAACGCAGCTTCCGCAGGAGCAGGAGACTTCCGCAGACAATCAGGAAAACGGACAAAACACAGCGGATGACAGCACGGCAGATAATGAGGAACAGCCGGCATCAGCAGAAGAAACACAGGGACAGTAAAAATACGACGGATTTTATAAAACACGCACGAGGAGGAGTTATTTTCGTGCGTGTTTTTTAATTTTATGTTAAGGAGGGAGAGCACATGGATGACCCGTATGTTGTTAAGGGGAATTGTCTGATTATACATCTGGATAAGGAATTGGATCACCATCTTACGGAGCAGCTTCGCAGTCCGGTGGATGAGATTATAGACAGGAGAGGAATAAGATATGTCATTATGGATTTTGAAAATAAGAGCTTTATGGACAGCTCAGGCATTGGCTTTATAATGGGACGATACAAAAAGCTAGCACCATGTAAGGGGAAAATATATGTGGCAAATCTAGGGAGAGGACTTGAACGAATATTTAAAATAGCCGGACTGTACACAATAACTGTCGAGAAGGACAGTGTGGAGGCAGCATTATGTGAGGCGGGAGGAAATGTGTGATGAGTACAAGCAGCAGGTTCTATATGGAGATGGATGCGATATCCGAAAATGAAGGCTTTGCCAGAGTGTGCATAGCAGCATTCTGTGCAAGGCTCGACCCTACATTGGAGGAAATAAATGACATTAAGACTGCGGTATCTGAGGCAGTGACCAATTCGATTATTCATGGATATAAGAAGCAGGGAGGGATAATACATATCAATGCCGATATTGATGAGAATATGTTGACTATATGTATAAGTGATGATGGCTGTGGTATAGAGGATGTGAACAAGGCGATGGAACCGCTGTATACAACCGGAGCCTTGGAGGAGCGTTCGGGAATGGGATTTACATTTATGGAGATATTCATGGACTATCTGCATGTGGAATCGGAACCGGGTAAGGGGACGAAGGTTATTATGAAGAAAGAAATAAGTAAAAATAAATAAAAAGATAAGGGTGTGGTATATATGGATGATACCAAAGAACTTATCTTAAGAGCACATAATGGTGATAAAGCTGCCAGGGACAAGCTTGTGCTTGAAAATATCGGGCTGGTGTACAGTGTGTCCCGGCGCTTTGCCGGAAGAGGGTATGAGCTTGAGGATATTAATCAGATAGGAACGATAGGACTTATAAAGGCAATAGATAAATTCGATGACAGCTTTGATGTCAGGTTTTCCACCTATGCGGTGCCGATGATAGCCGGCGAGATAAAAAGATTTTTAAGGGATGACGGAATGCTCAAGGTAAGCCGTTCGCTCAAGGAGAATGGATACAGGATAAAGAAGGCGTCCGATAAGCTTGTATCACAGAACGGAAGGGAGGCAACGATAGAGGAGCTTGCGGCAGCCACGGAGCTGTCGGTTGAGGATGTGGTTATGGCGCTTGAGGCGAATACGGATGTTGAGTCGATTTACAGGACGATATATCAGAATGACGGCAATGAGGTATATCTTGTGGACAAGCTGTCCGGCAGCAGCGGGGATACCGTAAAGGATGAATTTGCCGGAGCACAGGAGCAGCTTCTCAATTCTATTTTACTGGAACAGCTGTTAGCGGAGCTTGATGAGCTGGAGGGAAAGCTTATTATGCTCAGGTATTTTAAGGAAATGACGCAGACACAGGTGGCGGACAAGCTTGGAATCAGTCAGGTCCAGGTCAGCAGGCTTGAGAAAAAAATACTCAGGAAGCTCCGTGGGTATATAACGTAACAGCCGGATAAAATATCAATGTATAAATAAAATCCTCATAGGAATAATAGCATTATGTAACAGCATTATTGGAAATGAGGATGAGTATGGAACAGACGATATATATTAAACTTAACAAAAGCGCGTGTGTTGATGGAACAGATGTTTTTATAAGTGATATTGCGGGCGTGTACTGTGAGAACAGGAATATAGTAAACAGAGTGAAGGCTATAAAGATATTGAAGCTGCAGGAAGATAAAAAGAGAAGATATGTAGTGAGTGTACTCAAGGTGATTGAATGTATTTCAAAGGAATTTCCGGGTATCTGTGTGGAGAGTGACGGAGAGCAGGACATTGTCATAGAGCATAAAGATTTAAAAGGCAAGGGTAAGGCTGCCGAATATGCAAAGGTGTTCTTTATCTGTCTGATTACATTGCTCGGAGGCGGCTTCGCAGTGATGGCGTACAACAACGATGTCGGAATGGCGGACATGTTTTCAAGAATATATGAGCTGGTATACGGCGATGGGAATACAGGCGGAAGGATTCTTGAAATCACATATTCAATAGGTCTTGCACTGGGGATTATCGTATTTTATGGTCATTTTGGAAGCTGGAAATCCGGAAAGGATCCGACCCCTCTTGAGGTTGAGATGAGGCTCTATGAGGATGACATTGATACGGCGATGATAAAGCAGAGTGCGAGGGAGAAGAATGAAATTGATGTGGATTAAGAAAATCTTTCTTGCTGTCATAGGCTTGAGTGCCGGAACGATGGTCGCCGCGGGCTTTTTCGCCTTCATAACCGCGATTGGAGTGGTCACAACCTACGCGCAGAGGACAAAGACGGCAGCCTATATAAAGACGTATGAAAATACACTGGCAGCGGGAGCGATTCTTGGAAATGCATGGTGGTCATTGGGGATACATTTAGGTATGCCGGGAGCCGGAATTGTATTTACGGCTGTATCAGGTCTGTGTTACGGGATATTTGTCGGTAGTCTGATTATCGCACTTGCCGAGACGATAAAGACGGTTCCGGTCTTTTTCAGGCGGGCTAAGATAACAATGGGGCTTCCGGTGATCATAATTGCGCTCGCGCTTGGAAAATGTATAGGAAATCTATTATTTTATTTACTTGGAATGAAGATATAGTAATAAAGCATAAAGAAATTATTCCGGTATTGTTTTTTTGTGATTTTATAGTTATAATTATTTGTGAGAAAGTTTTTTAACAGGTAAAGATATTTAATATTTAATATTTTATACGTGTATACGGATTTAGGCTATACAAAAGAACCGGAATGGGAGGCTCTTTATGTACGAAAATGAAAAGAAATTCTGGTCGGATATGGATGGAATTTTTCCTGAGCTGGTTAAACAGATGGCATCGCTTGCGAAGAAATCATATTATTCAATCACAAATCTGAAAAGCGGTATCACATGGTGGTCCGAGAGTACGCTGGAATATTTCGGGCTTGAACAGAATTATACTGCCATTGGGAAGGAAAAGACCAAGAGAGAACTGCACCCGGATGATGTTGAGACTTTTAAATACTGCTTCGGACGGCGCGTTGAGGGAAATGACCTTGACAAGTCATGGGAATATCGTGTTAAAGACGGAGACAAGTATAACCGCTTCAACGCTATGTCGAGGATGATCAGTGATAATGAAGGGAAACCGCTTTTACTTATAACCAGATTCGTTAATTATGGTTTGTCTGATGAGGTGGATACAGTTACGGGGCTAAGGACAGAAGCAGTTCTGACACGTCAGCTCAATGAATATATATCGGAAGGCAGAAGGGGTGCACTGCTCAAGGTAAACCTAGACCAGTTCAGCCATATCAGCGTGATGTATGGTGCGGCGTTTGGCGATAAGGTACTCAACTGTGTGGCTCAGCTGCTTATTAACATATTGCACGATAATTCTAATATCTACAAGCTTTCAGGTGTGAAGTTCGTGTTGGCGCTTGGGGATATACCGCGAAAGAAACTCCGGGAAATCTATGAAAAGATAGAAGATGCCATGGAGAATAATGTCGAGGTTGAAGGCAAGAAGATTCCGCTCAGGATTTCGGCAGGTGCTGTGTATATAGAGCCATACATGACGGATTCGAATGCTGTGAGAAGCAGACTCACGTATGCAGTTAATCATTCAAGATATGAACATCATGGAGAGCTTGTCATTTTTAATGATGAGATGGGAGGAAAAGATAACCAGCATCAGTTCGAGCTTATTGCACTTATACATCAGTGCGCAACGAGTGATTTCGACGGCTTTAAGCTATTCTATCAGCCAATTGCAGATACGAAGAATGGAACTATACGCGGCATGGAGGCACTTATACGTTGGGAGAAGGAGCCGTATGGAATAATTTCACCGGGAATATTTATGGAATGGCTCGAGGAGGATCCTTGCATATTTGACCTGGGCAACTGGATTTTACGCACGGCTCTTAATGATATAAAGAAGGTAAGGGATGAGCTCCCCGGCTGCTTTGTCAATGTCAATGTCTCCGCAGCACAGCTTGAGAGAAGGGAGTTCCGTCAATCGGTAATGAATATCTTGTCGGAGACCGGAGCACGCCCTGAGGAGCTCTGCCTTGAGCTTACTGAGCGCTGCAGGGATTTGGATGTGGAATTTCTGAAGGGCGAGGTTGATTTTTTTCATTCTAAGGGAATTAAGATTGCGCTTGATGATTTTGGAACAGGTAACAGTTCACTCAGTCTGGCACTTGAGCTGCCGTTTGATGAGCTTAAGGTTGATATGAGCTTTATAAGGGATATCAAGGATAAACCGCAGAATCAGGCTATGGTGCAATCGATAATAGACTATGCTAAGAGGACGAAGACGGAGACGTGCATAGAAGGCATAGAGAACCGGGAAGTAGATGATTATATCAAGAAGTTCGGTGCGACCTGGCATCAGGGCTACTATTATTCTAAGCCGGTACCGATTGAAAGCATTGAAAAGCTTATACGCAAATAGTGTTTTCGGGGAAGACTGCTTCTGAATGAATAAGAACTTATAAAAAAGGGATAATGTAAGTATATTTCATTCAGGAGGCATCTATGAAGGACAAAAAGACACGTACACAGGAACGTATAGAAAAGAGAAATGAAAGCTACAATGATTATGTAGAACAGGTCACGCCTAAGCATAGCTGTCTGAAAAACTGCGCACAGGCATTTGTGACAGGAGGAATTATATGTACTGTCGGTCAGGCAGTCATGAATATGTATATGCTCTGGAATGACAAGGATACAGCAGCCGCATGGACAACTCTTACTCTGGTTTTGATAAGTGTTATTCTGACTGCACTTAATATCTATCCGTCTATTACAAAGTGGGGTGGAGCAGGGTCACTTGTTCCGATAACAGGATTTGCCAATTCTGTTGCCGCTCCGGCGATTGAATTTAAAAAGGAAGGATATGTTTTTGGAGTAGGCTGCAAAATATTTACAATAGCCGGTCCGGTTATTCTGTATGGAATATTGCTAAGCTGGATACTTGGAATTATTTACTGGATATTAATTTTTGCCGGTATAATATCTTGACATTTTACCTCTTATGTGCAACTATAGGCGTATGGGTTTATACAATATAAGAGGGTCATATTTTAGACCGATAGGAGTGTACATTGAATAATTTTAAGTCAATTAAGGCTATTCTTTCTGAAGTGAGAACAGATAAGAAATCTCATTTTAAGCAGACGAGTGGTTTTGTACAGCATGGGAACACATCGGTTATGAAGCATTGCATATCGGTGGCTTATGTAAGCCTTATGATAGCGAAAAAGCTTCATATCAAGGTTGACAGGAAGGCGCTGGTAAGAGGCGCATTGCTTCACGATTATTTTTTATATGACTGGCATGAGAAGAATAAGGAACATTCACTACATGGATTTAAGCATCCGTATTTTGCACTCAGGAATGCAAGCAGGGATTTCAGGCTTAATGATATTGAGAAGAATGTCATTGTGCGTCATATGTTTCCGCTTACACCGATACCACCTAAGTGCAGGGAGGCATGGATTGTCTGTATGGCTGATAAATATTGTTCAGCGAGGGAGACTATGTATACTGTTAAGCGTTATGCACATAATGCACGCCAATTTGTGTTTGGATAAGACTTTATGGCGGGGGTTTTGCCGGGGAACCGGCAGAAGCTCCGCCTTATGTTTTGCATAATCAGAATATTGTATGTAAGTACCGTATAAGATACAAAAAGGAGAGAGTTTTATGAATTTGTTTTTAGCGTTTGCTGCCCTTGTTGCCGGATTTGTGCTTCTGGTAAAGGGAGCGGATTTTTTTGTTGACGGAGCAGTCGGAATTGCGGCAAGATTTGGTATTCCTCAGCTGGTTATAGGACTTACCATTGCAGCTATGGGTACATCAATGCCGGAGGCGGCCGTAAGTATTACCTCCGCTATTAAGGGAAGTGCCGGAATTACGGTAGGGAATGTTGTCGGAAGCAATATTATGAACATACTGGTAATTTTGGGACTCACAGCGGTGATTACACCTATTGCGGTGCAGCGTTCCACAAGAAGGTTTGAGATACCGGGTATGATTGCTGTATCGATTCTTTTTCTTGTGTTTGGCTACACAGGCGGTGAGATAGTGCTCTTTGAAGGAATTATTATGTGGCTTGTTTTTATCGGTTATCTTGGATATCTCTTCTGGATTGCTAAGAATAACAAGGATGAGGAGAGCGGCGAGGAGGATAAGAAGTGGAGTCTTCCTGTTCAGCTTATTGCGATAGTGGGCGGTATTGCAGCGATTGTATTAGGCAGCGACCTTGCGGTTGACGGGGCCACAGCCATCGCCAAGGCATTTGGCATGAGCGACAGAATAATAGGTCTTACAATAGTTGCCTTTGGAACGTCGCTTCCTGAGCTTGTGACCTCTGTCACGGCAGCCAGAAGAGGAAAAGCAGATATTGCCATAGGAAATATTGTTGGAAGCAATATATTTAACATTTTGTTTGTAGCCGGAACGACAGCTCTTATCACACCTGTTGTTTTCGAGGCAAAATTCGTTGTGGACAGTATTATTGCCATTGTGGCAGCAGTCATTCTGCTTGTGTCCGTATGCAATAAGGACATGAAGCTCAAGCGTCCGGCAGGTGCAATCATGCTTGTATGCTACGGCGTATATCTTGCATATCTTATTGCCGCTTAGTGTTTATATGCATAAATATAATATGTTATACACGCAGGGTTTATAGAGCATGTTTTGCTCATGACATCATGTAAATAAGGGTATAACTGAAGTTATTTAAAAAAATTCAATGTATGATTTCGGAATTAATAATAGTGTAATATCCGATATCCGGGAAATGGTGATTGGAATGGTAGAGAAGATTAAGAAAATAGGCTCCTCCATAGGAGAGAATAGGTTCGGAGGAATGATTATAAATCTGCTGGGCGTAGCTATAGGTTCATTCATTTATGCCTGTGGTATCAGCCTCTTTCTTGATCCTAATAATCTTGCACCCGGAGGGGCCTCGGGACTTGCTATTGTTCTTAACAGAATATGCAATATAGAGACCGGTACACTCTACTTTATAATAAATGTTCCGATAATGGTTCTTGGTCTGTGGAAGTATGGAATAAGATTTATCGCCTCCACGTTCTTTTCGATTCTGCTCAACTCATATTTCACAAATAAGCTTGCGCATCTTGGCGCGCTTACGGATGACCTTCTGATTGCGACTATGGCAGGAAGCGTTCTTGTGGGTGTGGGTGTTGCTATTGTATTTAAGAGCAGGGCGACAACAGGAGGAACGGACATTATAGTGAAGGTTCTGCACGATAAATATAAGCATATCAAGACAGGAGTTATCTTCCTGCTCACAGATATTGTGATAGTTGCGTTCTCCGGGTTCGTGTTCAAGGACATCAACATCATTATATACGCGCTTATTTCGGTGTTTGTTCAGGGAAAGGTGCTTGATCTGGTGCTCTACGGAGGAGATGAGGCGAAGCTCTTCTATATTATAAGTGACAATCCGGAGGCAATCTCGCAGAGAATTATGAACGAGATAGACATAACGGTGACTTTCCTGCAGGGAAAGGGCGCATACAGCGGAAAGGAAAAGCGCGTGATACTGTGTGTTGCCAGAAAGCAGCAGGGACCGGCTATTGAAGAGATAGTAAAGGGTGAGGATAAGGATGCGTTTATGATAATATCGAGTGCGAACGAGATATACGGAGAAGGCTACAAGAACATTATGAGCGATAAACTGTAAGCTGGATTCCATAGCTGTTTGGAGCGCTGCAGAAATCACGATGAATATAATTTGCCATTTTAGGGTATTCTAGTAAAAGAATTTAGAAAGGATGCCCTAAGATGGCTTTTTTATTTCGTTATGAGTGTAAAAATGATTGGAAAACAGAGCGTTTTATTTGATGATCCGCCGGTCATCACTGCAAGGGCGAGCGTGGCGGGTAAGAAGGAGGGCGATGGACCGCTTGGAAGCTTGTTTGATGAGGTGGTAGAGGATCCGATGGCGGGACAGAATACATGGGAGGAGGCGGAGAGCACCCTTCAGGAAAAGGTTGTGGCACATCTTCTTGACAAGGCTAAGCTAAGTGAAAAGGATATACGCTACATTCTTTCCGGCGACTTGCTAGGGCAGCTCATCGCCTCATCCTTCGGTCTTGCCAAGTATAATATTCCGTATTTTGGCTTGTTCGGAGCCTGTTCAACGATGGGTGAGGGAATGTCGCTTGGCTCAATGCTGGTGGCCGGTGGCTGTGCCGACAGGGTTATTGCTGTAACTTCAAGCCATTTTGCCAGCGCAGAGAAGCAGTTCAGGTTTCCGCTTGAATATGGAAACCAACGGCCATTGTCGGCGACATGGACGGTGACAGGCAGCGGAGGCGTAATTCTTGAAAGGGCTGTGGGTAACAATGCGGCTTTTTCGGGAAAAGTGTGTATAAAAGGTATAACTACAGGAAAGATTGTGGATTATGGTGTCAAGGATTCGTTCAATATGGGCGCGAGCATGGCTCCGGCGTGTGCGGATATGATATATGCTAACTTCAAGGATTTAGGTGCTGATTCCGGGTATTATGACAAGATTTTTACCGGAGATTTGGGATATATCGGACAGCGGATTCTCATTGATCTGTTGAACGAAAAGGGAATAAATATATCCGGCATACATTCGGATTGCGGTATGATAATATTTGACCAGAATACACAGGATACACATGCAGGAGGAAGCGGCTGCGGATGTGCGGCGGCGACACTCTGCTCATATATACTGAAGCGCATGGAGGAGGGAGAATTTAAGCGTGTTCTGTTTGCCCCGACAGGCGCTCTTATGTCGACTGTGAGCTATAATGAGGGGATGAGCATACCGGGTATAGCACATGGAGTTGTGCTTGAGCGGATAGATTAGAAGGATGTATAACGCAGAGTTGTGGCTTTTGTACAGAATATTTTGAAATATTGTGAAAATAAATATTAGAGCTTGAATGGAGAAGATTATGGATTATGTTAAGGCATTTGTTGTGGGAGGGCTTATCTGTGTGCTGGTCCAGATACTCATGGAAAAGACTAAGCTGATGCCGGGACGGATAATGGTACTGCTTGTATGTACGGGTGCTGTGCTTGGTGCTGTGGGATTATATCAGCCATTTGCGGACTGGGCAGGCGCCGGAGCGACAGTGCCGCTTTTGGGCTTTGGCAATGTATTGTGGAAGGGCGTGAAGGAGGCTGTTGACCTTGAAGGTCTTTTGGGAATATTTAAGGGAGGCTTTAAGGCAGGTGCAGTTGGAATTTCGGGAGCACTTATATTTGGATTTATTGCCTCATTGTTCACTAATCCTAAGATGAAAAGATAAGCGCCGGAAAAGAATGAAAAGAGCTTCAATGATAATTGTGGGCATGCATAATGCAGGGCGTGCCTTATTATCACAGAAGCTCTTTTGCTTATATTTTTAAAAGCATGTTCTTATGGTGCTTTTGAGTGATTAATGTGAGTGAATATCGCACTCGTCATTCAGCTTATCAGGGGTGATTACATAACCTAAATCTGTCACAATATACTGGTCGATATTAGGAATGAGTGACAAATCTTTCTTGATGTATACTGCCTTAAAGCGTGATTCCGGAGGACAACTGTCTGTTGCTATCTTATTTGAATCCTTACACATCGTGACCTGAATATGGACGTCACATACTTCTGTAGGGACTGTACCGTCCTCAAAATATTCTTTAATTACCTGGCTTCCTCTAGGGTCGCTGTCACACAGTCCCGGTATGGCAAGCTTGCCGGATGAAGCGCAGACCTCAGCCTCCACTATATTATATGGCTTCTGAAACTCAGTGTATTCTAAGCCTTCGTGTGCGTGCTCCATAATATCTTTCCAGATATTAAGCTGTGGCATTGTATAGTAGTTGGTGTTGACAGGTGTACTGTCATCATTTCCAATCCATACTCCGGCAGTATAATAAGGAGAGAAGCCTATAAACCATTTATCGGTGTTGAGCTGTGACGTACCTGATTTTCCGGCATAATACATATTCTTGCTGTCAAGGAAGGTGATATTGTCCGTCACAACGCTCCTGAGTGCACTGTCAAGAAGCCATGCGGTGGATTCTTTTATTACACGGTGGCTTGCCGATGCGGTATTATCTATGAGAATGTTGCCATCATGGTCGAGCACCTTTGTGTAGAGCTTAGGCTCATTGTATACACCATAATTGGCAATGGCTGCGTATGCGGCGGTCATTTCATAGTTGGTTGCACCATTGGTTATACCACCAAGAGCAATTGCCTGATAATGCTGCTCCTCAGGCGTGAGGGTAGAAATGCCGTAGCTAAGTGCGTAGCTGTAGCCAAGCTCAGGTGTAATATCAGTAATAATCTTGACGGCAGGTACATTTCGTGAAACTGTTATCGCCTCACGAATTGTCATAAGACCATGGTATTCGTCATCGACGTTGGTTACGAGCTTGCCTGTAGAATACAGATAAGGCACGTCATCATACACTGTGGCAAGTGTCATCCCGGCTGTATCAAGTGCAGGTGAATATACAGTAAGGAGCTTAAAGCTTGAACCCGGTGAACGAGTTGAGTCGGTAGCACGGTTAAGAACCAGTGAGTGGGTCTTGTCGCCACGCCCTCCCACAAGTGCTTTTACATAACCTGTTGATTGTTCTATAAGAACGAAGGAGGCCTGTGGTTCAAGGGTATATGTTATGTTTTCAGTACCATCCACAACTGTGCCTTCAGTCTCTTTAAGTATATATGATTTAAAATTGTTTATAGCTTCCTGTGCTTCGGATTCCGTTGAAAAAAGGAGAGTGAAGCCGGAAATGCCGAGAGTTGACTGATAAAAATTCAGTATGGAGTTCTCGGTATAGCTGTGGTGATCTCCAGCCTTGTCCTTTATCTGGATCCGGTATCTGAGAGTGAAATCGTAACGCCCTGAATAATAATCAGGATTGTTTACCGCACTTTCGGCATATTTCTGAAGCTCACTGTCCTCGCATGAATAAATCTGCAGTCCGCCTCGGTATACAAGATTGTATGCCTGAGTCTGCGTATAGCCCTTAAGATTCATCAGATCCTGCATGAGCTGGGATATGAGGGCATCGGTATAATATGAATATGCGGTCGAACCGGTCGACGTGTTCTTCACATTCATTATACGGTCATAGACGTTATCGGCCAGTGCCTCATCATATTCGGCTTTGCTTATAAGCTCCTGATCGAGCATATTCTTAAGGACGATGGCACGTCTGGTCTTGTTGTTTTCAGGAAAACGGACAGGATTGTATTTGTAAGGATTCGATGTTGTTGCTGCAATAACAGCACTCTCTGAGATGGTAAGCTCAGACACATCTTTATTGAAATAATTCTGTGCGGCAGCCTGAACACCCAGATTGTTATTGCCCAGGTTAATTGTGTTCAGATAATTCTGCAGGATAGTATCCTTGTCAACACTCTGCTCCAGGATAAGAGCCAGATACTGCTCCTGAAATTTTCTCTTGAAGGTGTCTACAAGACCGTTCTCACTCTCAGCAGAGAAAATATTATTCTTGATAAGCTGCTGCGTGATGGTGCTTGCTCCCTGTGTGCTCTTGAACTTGTTCTTAATTGTCTTGTATGCCGCACGCACGATGCCCTGCGGATCAATTCCGTTGTGTGAGTAAAAGCGGGCATCCTCAATTGCGATAAATGCGTTTATAAGATGCTTCGGCATATCGTCTATACTTGCCTCGATTCTGTTTGAACCCGATGCGACAAGGGTTTCGACCTTGTTGCCGTTGCTGTCATAGATATATGACTGGTACCACTGCGGGGATACGGCATCCAGTGAAATCTGAGGTGCTGTCTCGATGATTCCGGTGAATGCTCCCAGCCCTACGCAGGTCAGCATGACAAAGCAGACCACAATGCATATAGTGATTAATTTAAAAAAAAGCACAACTGCCTTCCTGCCTATTTTTTCATAAGGAGAGCGCAGAGATTTTATCTTTTTCCGTATCTGTTTTGAACCATAATTCATAGTGAATAACCTCCGATTTCTATATTATAGCAAAAAACATTCTTCAAATAAAGCAAATTATTTCTTTACAATTGATTTTTTACATATTATTCTGGTTTTAAGCTCTTAAAGGAAAATAAAGTGCGTGCGATGCAGTGACAGCTTAGGCACTAAATTAAGTATGGAATATTCAGGAGAAATTATGGCAGACAGTGTAATCTTTTTAAAAAAAGGCGGGGAAGGCTATTATGAGGAAAAAAAATCGCGCTTTCTTGCAGCGGCATACAGAATCAGGGATGAGCAGGAGGCACTGGCTTATATAGAAGCGGCACGAAAAAAATATTGGGACGCCAGACACAGCTGCTATGCGTATGTCCTGGGTGGGAATAATGAGCTTATGAGGTTTTCTGATGACGGAGAGCCGTCAGGAACAGCGGGAAAACCTATATTGGAAGTGCTTACAGGCAGGAAAATACATGATTGTATAATAATAGTTACAAGATATTTCGGCGGAACCCTGTTAGGAACAGGCGGGCTTGTGAGGGCATACCAGAAAGCCTCCCTGGATGCAATTGACAACAGCACGCTGGCAAGACGGACTAAGGGAAGCAGGATAACTGTCACAACAGATTATTCAGGAGCAGGAAAAATCCAGTATACGGCTGCACAGAACGGCTGGACGGTTGAGGACATAATATATGCGGCGGATGTAAGCCTTATAATTGCCGTCCCTGAGGATATGACAGAAAGAGTTATAAAGGAAGCCGCCGATATAACATCGGGAAAGGCGCAGATAAGTGAAGAGAAGAACATAGATATAGAAGAGGAGCTTTAGAGAAACAGTGCTGGGCAGTACTCAGGAATAATATCCGCAATAATTTAAGATGTCAGAGAGACAAGGTCATGGTTTTAATTGCAGCATATTAAAACCATGACCTTGTCTGCTGTGTGTCATGCAGTCTGAATTAATTCACGGAAAGCATGCGAGGTTAATTTTCTTTGAAGAACTTCTTTATAATAAGCGGATATGCAACCGCAATCCATAATACAACGATGGCATAGCGGATTGTATTGGATATCATTGTGTTTCCAAGCAAGAGCTTGAGTCCGCTCTTGATGACGAGGGCACCTGCAAGTCCAAGTACAACCTTCAATATCTGTAATGCAATATGGCTGTTCTTAGGATTGAATCTGATATAGTGCTTTTCGATAAACCAGCCGACAGAGAAGCCTATGCCCGCCCCGGCTGCCTTGAAACCATCCATGGCAAGGACATCGGTTGTTGCTCCTGTATTTACAAGGTAGTAAGAATAGCCGAAAAGGAATGCGGACAATATCAATATCAGCAGTGATACGAGCATATCTGAGCCGGGTGTCGAATTGAAATTGTCGAATATAAAGCTCACCGCAGCACTTATAAGCAGGGTTACAGCAAAGCTTACGAGCACATCCTTAGGTGTATGGCAGCCGAGATACATTCGCGAGAGCATAACAAGTGCGATAAGTACGAAGGACATGACGTACACGCCGCGCTTTTTAAAGTGGAATGCAATCGAGCTGTAAAGGCTGGCAGAACTCTGGGTGTGGCCGCTTGGGAATGAATAGCCTGTCGCCGTGTCCATGACCGCCTCAACCGGCTTGAAATCCGGATCAATCACCCATGGTCTTTCAATCCTGAAATGAATCTTAAGTCCTTGGACAACAATTCCCGACATGAAATATGAAAAAGCGATTCTGTATGCAAGCTTCTTATTGATACACCAGTATATTATGGCGAACAGGCTGATGAGCACCAGCTCTTCACCAAAGGATGTACATATAATAAAGAAAATGTTGAGCACCCCGTTTCTGATGCTCTCGAGAAAATACAAGAATTCCATAAATACCTCCAGCATATTTGTACAGATATATTATTAAGGATAGTTTATTTAATGATAAAACAATGGGTCAGATATGTAAATAACTATCACAGATAAAAGTATTTTGATATTTAATTAACATAGTTTCCAATTATACCACACCTGAAATGAAAGTAGTAGCTTTATTTTAAGACTGAATTTATCTGTTCTTATAGTAATATTACCTGTTTTTGGTGAAAATTATGCAAAACTGACATAAAATGTGGAAACGCTTACATACTAAATGTAAAATCAACATGTTGCTTTTAGCTAGAAACAAACATAATATATACATAAAACAATATTAAACAATACAAAACAATATATCGTTAAAAATTATGAAGAAAAAAATTAAAAATAATAAAAATAGTACTTGTATATTTTGTATAAAATGTGGTAGTATGAATGTACCGAAATTAGAATTATTACTAATGCTAATTGAGGAACAAGATTATAACTCTTAATGGGGGGAATCTTGTAACAATCATTTATCTTTATTTTTTTAAAGGAGGTCATTTCTTACAATGAAAAAGATGACAAAAAAGGCTGTCTCTCTTGGACTTGTAGCTACTATGGCACTCTCTATGACAGCATGTAACAGTGCAACAGGCAACAACAGCACTACAACTGCTCCGGAGACAACATCAACAGAGACAACATCAACAGATTCTACAACAGAGGTAGCTTCATCCGAGGAGACTACTACCCAGCAGGCTGAGATCGTTAAGCCTGAGAAGATTAAGGTTATGTGGGACGGAACAATCTTCAAGGAGGGCGATAACTATGCTGAGGCATTCTACAAAGCATTAGAGGAGAAGCTCGGCATTCAGATTGAGTGGGTACGTCCTGACCACAGCGGTTATGCTGATCAGATCGGTATCGCATTTAACGATAAGTCAACACTTGCAGATGTAGTTGTTCTTCCATCTAACTTCTATGCATCCTATGCTGCACAGGGTAACCTCTGGAACATGACAGATGCTTGGAATAATTCTGAGATTGCTAACTCAGGCAGACTTAACTCATATGCTGATTCAGTTATCAATACATGGTTAACTAAGGGACCGGACGGAGAAGAAGGCATCTATGGTATGTATCCGGCTCGTGGCGGCGGCTGTGTTACATATGTTAACAAGGCTCTTGCTGAGCAGGCTGGCTACACAGAGGATACTCTTCCGACAACATGGGCTGAGTATCAGGAGTTCTTAGCAGCTCTTAAGAATGTTACAGGTGCTGCTCCGATTCTTGCTGCAGGTCTTGTAACAGGTGAGGCTCCATATGTAAACTACCTTCCTGAGTTCTATCAGGACGCTTACCCTGATTTCTACTATGATGAGACAGCAGGCGCTTGGGTAGATGGATTTACAACAGACGCTATGGCTGCTGCTCTTGACAGATTAGCATGGGGCGTCAGTGAGGGATACCTCGATGCAGATATCTTCAGCAACCCTTCAACATCCAAGGTTCGTGATAAGTTCTATGAGGGAACTTCAACATCAGTATTCACATACTGGGCTGGTACATGGGCACAGACAATCACAGACAAGCTTGCTAACAAGGGCTGGGATGAAGGTGTATGGGTACTTAAGCCAATCGCTGAGGTTGGTGCTTACACAGAGAGACTTTCTCCTATGATTTGTATTACATCAGCATGCCAGAATCCAGAAGGCGTATTCAAGTATTTCATCGATCCAATCCTTGATGGTGGTGAGGTTCAGACATTATGGCAGTACGGTGTAGAGGGTACACACTATGTTGTCGGTGATGACGGCAAGTTCGTATTCCAGCTTACAGAGTCTGCTGCAAGAGATGGTAAGTCATCTAAGACTGCTAAGAACCTTTTCGAGTCACAGTTAAAGATTGCTGATTTCGATTCAGCAGTTTACCCGGATGGAGACCCAGGTGCCGGTACATCTACAACAGAAGCAGCTCGTAATTCGTTTAGCATCTTCAACGAGAATTCTAAGTTCGCTCCTAAGATGAACGCTACAGATGAGTCTCTTGAGAACCAGTCAACAATCTGGAACGAGAAGACAAGACTTATCGCAGCTGTTGCTCAGGGACAGATGACAGGTGCTGAGGCTATTGCTGAGTATCAGGCTAACTGCGGAGCACTTTCTCAGTCAGTATTAGATTCATTTAACAACTAATTATCTTCTGGTAGTTATTTGCGAGTGGCTCAAGAATAATTAATTATGTAAGATATGGGACTGTCGGGAGCCATCAGGTTCCCGGCAGTATTTCAAGGTAAAGGCGTTGATAATCTAAATAATTGTTGCTTCGGCAACTTTTCAAATAACTATACATTTTTCGTAAAGGAAGGTATTGCTAATGTTATGTAAAGCATGTGGAACCGAGATACCTAAGAAGGCGAAGAAATGCCCGGGCTGTGGATGGCAGGTAAGACGCGAGGAGCGCAACATAAGACCTATTGCAATAGCCGGCGCGGTTATTTCGTTTATTGGCGGTATGTTTCCGTTTATTCAGAATTCAGATTATGACAAATTAACCCCTGCAATGAAGTATGATGCGGCATTGGGGTACAAGGTAGTAGATTATTACAACTCGTTCGGTATGATGAACTATGAGCATCAGTGGGTATGGTATTTATTTATGGCACTTCTTGCAGCGTCCATTATCCTCTGTGCGGTTAAGTATGAAAAATTTTCAATTATTACAACTGTTCTTTCAGCTGTAGTATTTGGTGTAGCATATAACAATACATGCGGTTGGCATGGAGCCCCTAATATGGAGGTGGGACTTGGCCTCCCGATTGTAATTATCGGTACAATCGTAGGTGTTGCAGGTGTTTTCCTTGACGTTTATAAGTTAAAGAAAAAGCCTGAGGTAGATCCTCATTTCCTGGGAAATTCCAAGAGCATTTGGAGAAGAATGTACATCTACAGATGGTTCTATGTAATGCTCTTACCGGTTTTGGTTTTCCTTGTTATTTTTAACTATTTACCTATGTTAGGTTTAAGATATGCTTTTACAGAGTATAAGTCAGGTCTTCAGCCTTACTATTCAGGTATAGCTAACTTCGTTAACATGTTCGGACTTACAGAGTTAGGTAAGCTTAAGAGCCAGCAGTTCATGACAGCGTTTACCAACACACTGTATCTCTCAATCATTAAGTTAATTCTTAATACATTTATGGCAGTTCTCATCTCGCTTCTTCTCAATGAGATGAAGAATATCCACTTCAAGAAGACGGTTCAGACAATCATCTACCTTCCACATTTCATGTCATGGGTAGTTGTTGCTTCTCTCTTCAAGATGATTCTTTCAGAGTCACAGGTTACAGTTATGGATCCTGCAACAGGACAGGCTGTAGTTGATGCTGCCGGTAACGCAGTTATTTCCTCAACAGGTGTTGTGAATGCACTCCTGTTAAAGTTTGGTCTTATTGATAAGCCGGTCAGCTTCCTTACATCACTTTCTAACTGGAGACCGGTATACTTTATAATCAATATCTGGAAGGATACAGGCTGGGGAACAATCCTCTTCCTCGCAACACTTTCAGGAATCAGCCCTGACCTCTATGAGGCAGCTCAGATTGACGGCGCTAATAGAATGAACAGAATGAGATACATCACTCTTCCTGCTCTTGCTAATACAATTATTACAGTATTTATTCTTAACCTTGCTAAGGTTATGAACCTTTTCGAGTCAGTATTCGTATTGTATAACGATACAGTAAGACCTAAGGCAGATGTTCTTCAGACATACACATATCGTCAGACATTCGGTTCAGGTACTCCGTCATACGGTTATACAACAGCGGTTGGTCTCTTCAGATCCGTTGTAAGCTGTATTCTTGTATTGATATGTAACTACGCATCCAAGAAGGTGCGCGGTCGTGGAATTGTTTAAGGAGGTAATCGATAATGGAAGATGAAAAGAAATATGTTTATGTAAAACCGAAGAACAAAATTACTCCTTTTGCAGTTTTTAATACAATTTTGTTTATCATTATTTCACTGCTGATACTTTTTCCGCTTGTGAAGGTGCTTGTCGACTCATTCGACTCAGCAGCAGGATATGGTCTTAGACTCTGGCCTGAGAAGTTTACATTCTCAGCCTATAAGTCAATTGTGACCAGTGTGACTCTTTACAGACCATTCCTTGTTTCATTACTTGTAACAGTAGCAGGTACATTTTTAGGACTTCTCCTTTCAACATTGGGAGCTTATGTACTTATTCAGTGGGAGATGCCGGGCAGAACCTTGTTCTCATGGTTACTTCTCTTCACAATGCTTTTCTCAGGCGGTATGATTCCTACATACATCGTTATGATGAATCTGCACTTAACAGATACATTGTGGTCAGTTATCCTTCCGCTTGGTATCAACGTATATAACCTTGTGCTCATGAGAAACTTCTTTGAGGGTATTCCTGAGTCGCTTTTCGAGGCAGCCGAGATTGATGGATGTTCTCCGATGAGAACCTTCCTCACAATCGTTCTTCCTCTTTCAAAGGCAGCTCTTGCAGCTATTGGACTTATGTTTTCAGTTACCTACTGGAACGATTACACCAACTTCAAGATTTATGTAACTAACAATAAGTTATTTAACTTCCAGATGAAGCTGCGTAGTATGGTTATGGATAGTGACCTTCCTACAGATGATACTATTTCTACGAATGCACTTCAGAATGCAGCCGTTATTGTGGCTATCATTCCATTCATGATTTTGTATCCATTCTGCCAGGATTACTTTGTACAGGGTATCAACGTAGGTGCCGTAAAAGAGTGATTTCGTAATAGGAATCGCATAATTTGTGTGATATAAAGCTTAGGGTTTCGGGGATGTCCCCCGGAACCCTTTTTGTGTGATTTGGTGTTATGATGGGGATAATTCCTTGTGGCATGGGAGCTTCGTTTCCGAGCTTTCATTTTGGTGTTAAAGTATTCTGTGAGGGCATTTGTAAAGTGCACATATATAAAAGCATTGAGTATCTCATGGCATCAGTTCCTGTAAGTGGAAGTACATGAAAATTGTTTATATATAAATGTCTAAGATTATATGACCATTTTCATTTCCCATAAACTGTTTTAGAAGCAGTCCTTTTAGAACCATTCCTGACAAGTCCGAGAGCCTTAAATTTATAACCGTCCGGTTTAATAACATCGCTGTCGTCGATGTGGATGACAGTTTCTTTCGGAGTCCATTTACAGACGGTAGTAAACTAAGATTTAAGAGTTACAGGTGAAGTGCCTTTATTTAAATATCTTGTCAGGCGTTCAACAGAATTAAACCTTTTCGTATCTTCATGAAGTTGCTCAACGATGTCTGTCAGCAGATAGCTTCCAAATACAATAATGCCCTAGGTCATGTTTGCAGCAAATTTTTTATCCGGCTTAGAAATCTGTTTTGAAATTTTATTTGAAAAAAGTTAAAATTTCCGTTTCAAAGTGTAGCTTGATGTAGTATAATTACGCATAAGAAATCCCTTTCTTTTTGTTTAGTTCTATTTTTGATTAGACACCTGAACTTACTACAACATAGGAAGAGACTCCTTACATTTTAGGCATTTTTTGAAAGTTGTTTATGGCAGTACCTGCAAAATTCGAGGATTGTAGATAAAAGTACGGAAACTCTAGAAATAGGCAATCTTGAAAATAAATAAAAAAAGATATTATAATTTATGATACTTTATTCGTCGCAAATAATATTATTAAATGGAGTTTTTATGAAAATAGACTTTTATTATTGGAATTATATGTGTCCTCTTAATCATGAAATGATAGAACTTTTAAAAAAATATCAAGAAAAAATTGAAATCTACTTTCATGACATAACTGAGAACAAAAAATTGGCAATACAACTTCGTATTTTTTTTCCTACATTAACAATAATTAACGATACATATAGACATTATAGCCCTCTTACTGCATCCTTTTTAGATTCTTTATGTGAAGGTATAATTTTAGAAGATGTTCCATACACACCCAAACTTGGTAGAAAAGAATACTCTGGAACGATTATCCCAATAACACGCGAAAATTATAGATTAGCAAGCTGTTGTACTGGCAAAAACTGTTTAGATAATTGTATTAAAAAAATTTCTAACCCTC
>ERZ791825.200-NODE-200-length-60072-cov-17.472999_pt1 | contig 60072 bp, 56 predicted proteins | sample MGYA00510298_ERZ791825 | MGnify/ENA primary metagenome ERZ791825 (study PRJEB30046, sample SAMN00792010) | human gut metagenome | study: EMG produced TPA metagenomics assembly of the A metagenome-wide association study of gut microbiota in type 2... | reverse complement strand
TGAATCTGCTGGCTTCTGACGGCATAAACAGTCCGGTTTTTGTCAATGGTCCTTTAAAGATCGACTTCTCGGCCGGGTGCGTCTGGCTGGGTGAGAATGAATTGCATCTGACCCCCATCGAGTACAAACTACTGTGTGTGCTGGCGCATAATGTGGGCAAGGTGCTGACGCATACATCCATCACACAGCAAATATGGGGAAGTACGCAGGAAAATGACATTGCTTCCTTGCGTGTTTATATGGCATCCCTGCGCAAAAAATTGGAACGATACCCGGATGCGCCGCATCTGATCCAAACCCATGTTGGTGTCGGATACCGGATGCTTCGTGTGGAAAACGATGAAGCATAGTAAAAAAACAGGGTGCGCCCTGCGGACGCACCCTGCAAAAGACCACAGACAAGCGATATGTACAACAGGGCGTTCCCCGTCGGGAACGCCCTGTTTTTCTTTGTTGGTAGTGTGATGAGCCTGTTCCGCCTGCCATACTGAGGCATTTTTATGCGTTATTTTTTCATGGAGCTGTTTTGCAGCAGCCCCTCTCTGCCGTTAGCGGTTCTTATAAAGTTTCAGGTGCGGTCAACGCGCTTTTTGCCGAGGTATGCGGCCTTGACCTGTTCATTGGTCAGCAGTTCAGCACCCGTGCCGGAAAGGGTCAGGGTACCGGTCTCCAGCACATAGGCGTAATCGGCCACCTTCAGGGCCATGTTGGCGTTCTGCTCGTTCAGCAGCACGGTGATGCCCTGCTGGTTCACGGTGCGGATGATATCAAAAATCTCCCGCACCACGATGGGTGCAAGGCCGAGGCTTGGCTCGTCCAGCATGAGCAGCTTCGGCTTGCTCATCAGGGCGCGGCCCACGGCCAGCATCTGCTGCTCGCCGCCGGAAAGGGTGCCGGCGCTCTGCCAGCTGCGCTCCCTCAGGCGGGGGAACAGACTGTACACCCACTCAAGGTCTTTCTCGGTTTCGGCCTTATCCTTGCGCAGGTATGCGCCGATCTTCAGATTTTCCAGCACAGTCAGGTCGGCAAACACCCGGCGGCCCTCCGGCGACATGGCAATGCCGCTGGCCACGATCTGGTCGATGGGCTTGCCCAGCAGTTCCTGCCCGTTCCACAAAATGGAGCCGCTCTGTGCCTTTACAAGGCCGGAAATAGTGCGCATCAGGGTGGACTTGCCTGCGCCGTTGGCACCGATCAGGGTAACGATCTTGCCGTCCGGCACGTTCAGCGACACACCGCGCAAGGCCTGAATGCCGCCATAGGAAACATGTAAATCCTTGATCTCAAGCATCTTCGTCCACCCCCAGATAAGCGTCGATCACCCGCGGGTCGTTCTGCACCTCGGCGGGCGTACCCTCGGCGATCAAGCGGCCAAAGTCCAGCACATAGACCCGGTCGGAAATATCCATCACCAGATCCATGTGGTGCTCGATCATGAACACAGTCAGTCTGAAATCGGTGCGGATGCGGTCAATAAAGGCGGTCAGTTCTTCGGTCTCCTGCGGGTTCATACCGGCAGCAGGCTCATCCAGCAGCAGCAGCTTCGGCTCGGTGGCAAGCGCGCGCGCGATCTCCACCCGGCGCTGCAGGCCGTAGGGCAGGCCAGTAGCCAGTTCATTGCGCACATCCTCAAGTCCAAGCACATGCAGCAGGTTTTCGCACTCCTCGCGCTGGCGCTTTTCCTCGTCTGCATTCAGCCGGAAGGTAGCGCTCAGCAGGTTGGCCGAGCGGCGGCAGTGCTTGGCGATGAGCACGTTCTCAAACACGGTCTGGCTCTTCCATAGACGGATATTCTGGAAGGTGCGGGCAATACCCATCTGGGTGATCTTATCGGGCGTGGGGGCGATCATGTGGGAATACTTGCTCGCGTTCTGGCCCTTATAGAGCTTTTTCATCTTGCCGTGGGGCGTGTTCTCAATGATCTTGCGTCCCTCGAACCACACCGCGCCGTTGGTGGGCGCATACACGCCGGTGACAACGTTGAACGCGGTGGTCTTGCCGGCACCGTTGGGGCCGATGAGGGAGACGATCTGATCTTTATCCACCTTCAGGTTCAGATTGTCCACAGCCACCACGCCGCCAAACTGCATTGTGGCGTTTTCAATGGTCAATACGTTTTCACTCATTTGGAACGCGCCTCCTTTTTGGCAGCTTTTGCAGTGGATGCGGGCTTTTTCTGGAACAATTCACGGTCGCCCATGATGCCCTTGCGGAAGAACAGCACCACCGCCATAATGATGATGCTGAACACCACCATGCGGAAGCCGGAACGCAGCAGCGGCACACGGAAGCCGCCGATCCAGGTCTCGTTGTCGAGGAAGCGCAGCAGCCACTCGGAGCTGGCGATGAACAGGAAGGACGCGATGATGGAACCGGACACCGAGCCAATGCCGCCAATGACCACGATCAGCAGGATCTCGTAGGTCATGCTGGATTTGAAGGTGGTGGCCTGCACGCTGGCCTGATACATGGCGAGCATTGCGCCGGAGATACCGGCAAAGAAGCTGCTGATGATAAAGCTCATGCGCTTGTGGCTGGCAAGGTTGATGCCCATGGCTTCGGCAGCGATCTCGTCATCACGGATGGCTTTGAAGGCACGGCCATAGGTGGAGTTGATGAGCAGCAGAATGATGGCGATGCAGATGCCGGAGAAGAGGAAGGGCATCACGGTCTCCAGATGCAGGGTCGTGCCGCCCAGCGAAAGGTTGAAGCTGGCAAAGCTGGTAAAGCCGTACAGAAGGTTGGATCCGTTGGTCAGCGGGCCAAAGCCCTCGTAAACCACGGCGGCACGGATGATCTCGGCAAAGCCCAGTGTAGCAATGGCAAGATAGTCGCTCTTGAGCTTCAGCACCGGCAGGCCGATGAGGAAGGCGAACAGCGCTGCGATAAAACCGGCCAGGATCAGGCAGAACACAACACCCAGCAGCAGGCCGAAGCCGCCCAGAGGTTTGGAGAGCAGTTCCGGGATGGAGAAGCCGATGCCGCCGTTTGCATAGCGCTGATAGATGGACTTCTGCGAAGCGGCGGGAATGGTGAGGATGGCGTAGGTGTAGGCACCCAGCAGCATAAAACCTGCCTGACCCAGACTGAACAGGCCGGTAAAGCCGTTCAGCAGGTTCATGGAGACAGCCACCAGTGCATAGATGGCACCCTTGCGCAGCACGGTGAGCAGCATGGAGGGCACAAAGCTCAGGTTATCCAGTGCCAGCAGCACCACCAGCAGAGCGGCCAGCGCCAGTGCGGCCCGGAGATAGATGCGTTTTTTCTCTTGTTTCATGGTCATCACACTTTCTCGGTCAGGTTTTCACTGAACAGGCCGGTAGGCTTGACGGCCAGCACCACGATCAGCAGTGCAAAGGTGAACGCATCACTGAAGGTGGTAGCGCCTGCACCTTTAATAAGGCTCTCGCAGATGCCGATGATGAAGCCGCCGATCACCGCACCGGGAATGGAGCCGATGCCGCCGAACACCGCAGCCACAAAGGCTTTCAGGCCGGGCATGGCACCCACAGTGGGGGTGACTGCCGTGTAGTTGGAAAAATACATCATGGAGCCGATGGCCGCAAGAAAGCTGCCCACCGCAAAGGTAAAGGAGATGACATTGTTGATCTTGATGCCCATCAGCTGGGCGGTCTCAAAATCGCGGGAAGCGGCGCGCATGGCCATGCCGATCTTGGTCTTCTGGATCAGGGTAACAAGTGCTGTCACCAGCACAATGACGAGGAACGGCGTTACCACCGTCACCCGCTTGGTCTGGCAGCCCAGCACCGTGACGGTGTCGCTGATCCACGGCAGGGCAGGGTACTGCTTGGCCAGACCGCCGGTGACATACCACATCGAGTTCTGCAAAAGGTAGGACATACCGATCGCGGAGATCATTACCGACATGCGCGGCGCAGTGCGCAGGGGCTTGTAGGCAATCTTTTCCACTGCGATGCCCAGCAGTACCGTTGCCACCACCACCAGCGGGATGGAAATGGTCAGCGGAAGGGAAGCAGTAGCGTACACCATCAGAAAACCGGCTACGGTAAAGATATCGCCGTGGGCAAAGTTGATCAGGCGCAGGATGCCGTACACCATTGTGTAGCCAATGGCGATCAATGCATACTGGCCGCCCACCGAGATACCTGCCAGCAAATAGGGCAGAAACTTTGCAGCCATAAGGGGGACCCTCCATTTCTTACAACTTTTAATAAAATAAACTCCTCCAGTCACCTCCGGTGACAGCCCCCTCAGGGAGGAAGCCAAACCTGCCGGAAAGCTATAAAAAGGCTCCCTCAATGAGGGAGCTGGCAACGCCGTCAGGCGTTGACTGAAGGAGTTTACAGGTTCAAATCAGCCTTCCACGCTCTGAGTCTTGACGAACTCAAATGCGCCGTCGGCAGCTTTCTTGATGTAAGCCATATCCTTGTTGGCATCACCGGTGGTCTGGTCAAAGGTGATATTGCCGGTCACGCCGTCGTAGTTTACGCCGTACAGAGCATCGCGGATGGCGGTGCCGTCGGTGCTGCCTGCTGCCTTGATGGCTTCCAGAGCCACCATGTAGCCGTCGTAGCCCAGTGCAGAAACAGCTGCCACGATGTCATTGCCGCCGTTGTTGGTCAGCTTCTGGCTGTCGGCGTTCAGCCACTCCTTAAAGCCGGTCACGAACTCCTTGGCTGCGCCGGAATCATCGTTCTCATCAAAGAAGGTGGAGCAGTACACCTGCACGCTGGTGCCCTTCTGGGCATCCAGAATAACGCTGGACTCCCATGTGTCGCCTGCGGTAATGGGTTTGTCAAAGCCTGCAGAAGCAGCCTGTGTGATGATTTGGGCTGCGTAGGTGGTGGCGCAGGGAGCAAAGATCACATCTGCACCGGCGTTGATGGCGTTCTGGATGTAGGCGGAGAAGTCCGAGGTGCCCTCGGGGAACTGCTCGCTGGTAACAGTGCCGCCCAGATCCTCAAAAGCGTTGACGAAGTAGGTGGCCAGACCGGAGCCGTAGTCCTCGCCCAGCATGCTCAGCACGTAGGCGTTGGCAGCACTGAACTCATCCTTTGCAAAGTTTGCCATGACCGAGCCCTGGAACGGGTCAAGGAAGCAGACACGGAAGTAGTAGGGGTTGGCCTCAGTCACGGCGGGGTTGGTGCAGGAACAGCCAATGGCCGGGATGGAAGCGGACTGGAAGGTGGGAGCGGCTGCAATGGAAACACCGGAGCCGTAGCTGCCCAGCACGATGGAGACTTTTTTGGAGACCAGCTCCTGTGCAGCGGTCACGGCCTTATCGGTGCTGGACTGGTTATCCACTTCCACCAGCTCCACGTTATAGGTCTCACCGCCGATCTCCACGGTGGGAGCAAGGCTGTTGGCATACTCGACACCCAGCACTTCCTGCTTGCCGCCTGCGCCGTTATCACCGGAAGCCGGTTCAAACACGCCGATCTTAATGGTCTTTCCGCCTGCAGAAGAGCCGCTTGCGGAACCGCCAGAAGAAGAGCAGCCTGCCAAAGCTGCTGCTGCGGCGGTGATGCCTGCCGCTTTCAGGAAATCACGACGCGAAATGAATGCTTTCATAAGAATTGCCTCCTCTATTATTTCTTAACACTTTCCCAGATAAAACAAGAAAAACCCGCAACGGCGCAGTGATCCTCAGATCCTGCATCGTTGCGGGTTTCTTAGCATTGTTTTAGCACATGAAAAGGAACTTGTCTAGGCTGAATTTGAATTTTTTTAAATTTTCGTCAGATGATAAAAAGAAACTGTACTTGAACAGCGTGCATTTTGGGCGGTTTTGATACAGACTGTCTTTTAAATGAATACAGATTTGCCGTAAGGGCCATACTTCAATCCGCTGCACGTCCCAGCCGCATCTTGAAATCGCTGTAGCCGAACTTCACCAGCTCCCGGCAGGTGCCGTTTTCGTCCATTGCCCAGATGGGCGGCAGCGGCATCCCGTTGAAGGTGTTGTTCTTGCAGGTGGTGTAGATGGCCATATCGCCGAAAATGAGCCTTTGCCCCTCGGTGAGCGGGGAGGCAAAGCTGTAGTCGCCCACCACATCCCCGGCAAGGCAGGTGGGGCCGCCAAGGCGGATGAGGTACGGCTTTTCGCCGGGGTCCCCGGCATCCAGCAGCGGCGGGCGGTAGGGCATCTCGATCACATCCGGGGTGTGGCAGGCCGCAGACATGTCCAGAATGGCAAGGCTCGTCTCGCCATTTTGCAAAGTATCCAGCACAGTGGTAACAAGATACCCGGCGTTCAGCGCCCATGCTTCGCCCGGCTCCAAATACACCTGCACGCCGTACTTTTTCTGTGTTTCGGTAATGCACTGTTCCAGCGTGGCAAGGCGGTAGCCGGGGCGGGTGATATGGTGCCCGCCGCCAAAGTTGAGCCACTTCATCCGGGGCAGAAGACCCCCGAACTTTGCTTCCACCGCCGCCAGCGTCAGGGCCAGTGCATCGGCATCCTGCTCGCACAGGGTGTGGAAGTGCAGTCCGTCCAGTAATTCGGGCAGGGCCGGGTCTGCCTGCACGGCGGCATCCCACTGGGCGCGGGTAGTGCCAAGGCGGCTGCCCGGGGCGCAGGGGTCGTAAATTGCATGGCCTTCCTGCGTGGAGCACTCCGGGTTCAGCCGAAGGCCCACGCTCTTGCCCGCCGCCTTTGCTGCCGGGCCGAACTTTGCCAGCTGGCTGGGCGAATTGAACACGATGTGGTCGGCGTACTGCAGCAGCTCCGCGAACTCGTCTGCCCGGTAGGCCGCGCAGAACACATGGTTCTCTTTTTCCGGCAGCTCTTCTTTGCCAAGGCGGCTCTCGTACAGGCCGCTGGCCTCGGTGCCCGCCAGATAAGGAGCCAGCACCGGGTAAACATTAAAGTTGGAAAAAGCCTTCTGCGCCAGCAGAATTTTGCAGCCGGTGCGCTGCTGCACCCCCAGCAGAAGTTCGCCGTTGCGGCGCAGCTGCCCTTCGTCCAGCAGGTAGCAGGGGGTGGGCAGAGAGGCAAGCGTTTCCCAAGAAAGGTTTGCAAGGCCCGCAAAGGGCGGGCGGGTATCGGCCAGCCGCATCAGTCCACCAGCGCCGGGCTGTGGCTCTCGGAGCGGGGCAGGCCGTACTTGTCCAGAGCGTCCAGATACGGGTCCGGATCAAACTCTTCCACAGTGTGCACGCCCTTGGTGGTCCACTTGCCGGTGAGCAGCATCAGTGCGCCGCACATGGCCGGTACGCCGGTGGTGTAGCTGATGGCCTGAGAGCCGACCTCCTTGTAGCACTCCTGATGGTCGCACACATTATAAATATAGTAGGTCTTTTCCTTGCCGTCCTTCTTGCCGGTGAAGATGCAGCCGATGTTGGTTTTGCCCTTGGTGCGGGGGCCAAGGCTGGCGGGGTCCGGCAGCAGAGCCTTGAGGAACTGGATGGGCACGATCTCCTGCCCGTTGAAGTTGACCGGGGTGGTGGACAGCATGCCCACATCCTCCAGACAGCGCATGTGGTCGAGATAGCTCTGGCCAAAGGTCATGAAGAAGCGGATGCGCTTTGCCTCCCGGATGTTCTTGGCAAGGGACTCGATCTCCTCGTGGTGCAGCAGGTACATATCCTTGTCGCCCACCTGATCGAAGTTGTATTCCCGCTTGATGCTCATAGCCGGGATCTCCACCCAGTGGCCATTCTCCCAGTAGCTGCCGGGAGCGGACACCTCGCGCAGGTTGATCTCCGGGTTAAAGTTGGTGGCAAAGGCATAGCCGTGGTCGCCGCCGTTGCAGTCCAGAATATCAATGGTGTCAATGGTGTCGAACTCGTGCTTTTTGGCGTAGGCGCAGTAAGCCTGGGTCACGCCCGGGTCGAAGCCGCTGCCCAGCAGGGCGGTCAGGCCGGCTTCCTCAAACTTCTTTGCGTAGGCCCACTGCCAGCTGTAATCAAAGTAGGCGGAGAAGCCTGCTTCCTTGCAGCGCTTCTCGTAGATGGCACGCCACTCCGGATCGTCGGTGTTCTCCGGCTCGTAGTTGGCAGTGTCCATATAGTTTACGCCGCAGGCAAGGCAGGCGTCCATGATGGTCAGGTCCTGATAGGGCAGGGCAATGTTCATCACGAGGTCGGGCTGATAAGCCTTGATGAGGGCGATCACCTCGTCCACCTTGTCGGCATCCACCTGTGCGGTGGTGATCTTGGTAGCGGTTTTGGGGGCCAGCTCTGCAGCCAGCTTGTCGCACTTGGACTTGGTACGGCTGGCGATGCAGATCTCGGTGAACACCTCGGGTACCTGACAGCACTTGTGGATGGCAACGGAGGCCACGCCGCCGCAGCCGATGATCAGAACTTTGCTCATGATTTTTCTCCTTTATGTCAATGTGTGCAAATTCGGTCAGACCTGAAAGCCGGGCCAGCCCTTGTCCAGCGCGATCAGCGTTTCGCGCAGCACCTTGCAGGCGGTGGCGGTGGAAACGCCGGTGGTATCCAGCGTGGGAGCCAGCTCGTTGAGGTCTGCGGCTACGATGTTGGCTTTCGTCACGGTGCGGATGGCATCCAGCAGCTGCAAAAAGCTCACGCCGCCGGCTTCGGGCGTGCCGGTGCCGGGGAAGCAGGAGGGGTCCAGACAGTCGAGGTCGATGGTCAGGTAGACGGGCACCTTGCTCTCGCACAGCTGTTCCGTCAGCTCGGCAAGGCCGGTAAAATCGAATTTGTGCATCTCGGTGTGCTGGGCTGCAAACTCGAACTCGGCGCGGTCGCCGCTGCGGATGCAGAACTGATGGATGCGGCCGTCGCCCACCAGCTCATGGCAGCGGCGCAGCACGCAGGCGTGGCTCAGCTTTGCACCAAGGTAGTCGTCCCGCAGGTCGGCGTGGGCATCAAAGTGCACGATGTGCAGATCCGGATATTTCTTCACAGCAGCCCGCACGGCACCCAGCGTCACCAGATGTTCACCGCCCAGCAGCAACGGGAACTTGCCGTCCTGCAGGATCTCCTCTGCGCGGGCTTCGATGTCCGCAAGGGCGCTCTCGCTGGAGCCGAAGCACAGCTCCAGATCGCCGCTGTCGAAGATGTCAAAATCGGTCAGGTCGGCATTCTGGTAGGGGCTGTAGGTCTCCAGACCATAGCTTTCGTGTCGGATGGCCGCCGGGCCGAACCGTGCGCCCGGGCGGTAGCTGGTGGTGGAATCGTAGGGCGCACCGTACAGCACGATGCTGGCGGCGCGGTAGCTGCTGTCACAGCCGATGAAGTTTTCAATGTTGGGTTGCATCAGTGTTCCTCCACTTCCCGCAGCATTTCCTCAAGGAATGCCGGCAGGTAAAATGCGCCGACATGCAGCCGGGCGGTGTAATAGCGGGTGCGCATGTTCAGCGCCTTCCATGCGTCTGCATCCAGATCATCGATGGGATGATACTTTTTGCTGGCAAAGCCGAACAGCCAGTACCCAGCCGCAAAGGTGGGAATGTGTGCCTGATACACTCGGCTGATGGGGAAGGTGGACGCAATGCGCTTGTGGCTGCGCTGCATGGCGCTGGCATCCTCGGCATAGAAGGGGCTGCCCTGCTGGTTCACCATGATGCCGTCCGCTTTCAGGGCATTGAAGCAGCTGCCGTAGAACTCGCGGGTGAACAGACCCTCGGATGGGCCGAAGGGATCGGAGGAGTCCACGATGATGAGGTCGTACTCCTCCTCGCAGCGGCGGATATACTTGAGGGCGTTCTCAAAATAGATGTGCACCCGGCGGTCATCCATGCGGCAGGCGTTGCTGGGCAGGAAGGCGCGGCAGGCTTCCACCACCTGCGGGTCCATCTCCACAAGGTCGATGCGCTCCACCCGGTCGTAGCGGGTCAGCTCCCGCACCACGCCGCCGTCACCGGCACCGATGACAAGGATGTCTTTTGCCTGCTTGTGCACCGCCATGGGCACATGCACGATCATCTCGTCATAGATGAATTCGTCGCGCTCGGTCAGCATCACATTGCCGTCCAATGTGAGCACCCGGCCAAACTCCGGCGTTTCAAAAATATCGATGCGCTGGTAATCGCTCTGCTTGGAGTAGAGCTGTTTGTTCACCCGGATGCTGTGCTTCACGTCCGGGGTGTGAAACTCAGAAAACCAAAATTCCATCTGCATTCCCTCCTTATGCCAGAACGTTCAGCCGCTCGATGTCCGGGTCCTCGGGGCCGGTCATGCTGCAGCCCTTGGCCTTGGCGTACTCGATGTAGTTCAAAATTTCCTTGGTGATGCGCTCACCCGGGGCCAGAATGGGAATGCCCGGCGGGTAGCACATGACGAACTCGCTGCACACCATGCCCTCGGTCTCCCGGAGCGGCAGGCTCTTTTTGGGCGCATAGAACGCTTCCTGCGGGCTGGCGGCCACAACGGGGTCGATGTATTCCTGACTCAGCAGGCCGGAGCCGTCGGTCTGGTAGCGGCGCTTGATCTCGGCCAATGCGCTGACCAGACGCTCCACCTCCTGCGGGCGGTCGCCGATGGAAAGATAGGCAAGGATGTTGCCAATGTCGCCGAACTCGATCTGGATGTCGTACTCATCGCGCAGGATGTCGTACACCTCAATGCCTGCAAGGCCGATATCCAGCGTGTGGACGCTGAGCTTGGTGGTATCAAAGTCAAAAACGGAGTCGCCGTTGCACAGCTCCTTGCCAAAGGCGTAGTAGCCGCCCACGGCGTTGATCTCCTCTCGGGCATACTCGGCCATGTCGGCCACTTGGTGGAATACCTGCCGCCCGCGCTGCGCAAGGTTGCGGCGGGAGATATCCAGACTGGACATGAGCAGGTAGCTGCCGGAGGTGGTCTGGGTCAGGTTGATGATCTGCCGCACATAGCCCGGGTGCACATTGGGGCCGATGAGCAGCAGGCTGGACTGCGTTAAACTGCCGCCGCTCTTGTGCATGGAGACGGATGCCATATCAGCCCCTGCCGCCATGGCAGACACCGGCAGGCCGCCGCCAAAGTAGAAGTGGGTGCCGTGGGCTTCGTCTGCAAGGCAGAGCATCCCGGCATCGTGGGCCATTTTTACGATGGCGCGCAGGTCAGAGCAGATGCCGTAGTAGGTGGGGTTATTCACCAGCACAGCCACAGCATTCGGATGCTCTTTAATGGCCTTTTCCACCTGTTCCCGCTTCATGCCCAGCGAGATGCCAAGGCGCTTGTCCACCTCGGGGTTCACATACACTGGCACCGCGCCGCACAGTACCAGTGCGTTCAGCACACTGCGGTGCACATTGCGGGGCAGAATGATCTCATCGCCGCGCTTGCAGGCGGTAAGCACCATGCTCTGCACACTGCTGGTGGTGCCGCCCACCATGAGGAACGCGTGGGCAGCGCCAAAGGCATCTGCGGCCAGCTCCTCTGCTTCCCGGATGACCGATACCGGGTGGCAGAGATTATCCAGCGGCTTCATGCTGTTCACATCCACGCCCACGCACTGCTGGCCCAGAAAGGCGGTCAGCTCCGGGTTGCCGCGGCCCCGCTTGTGGCCGGGCACATCAAAGGGCACCACCCGCATTTTGCGGAACTGTTCCAGCGCTTCATAGATGGGCGCACGGTTCTGGTTCAGCCGGAACCGTGTTCGGTTCTCACTCATGTTTTTTCCTCCGTCCCTGATCCCGATGCAAACAAAAAGCGCAAGTACCGCACAAAAAGTGCAGACTTGCGCTTTGAAAAGCATTTGAATGCGCCGCCAAAGACCCCCGGAAGAAACACCAGAGTACAAAGGCCGCTTCGCATGATTCAAAAAGACGGGATTATGAGAGTCTATATAGCAATTCTGCTTTTACTGCTCTTTATTGACCGTTTCACAAGTCTGCACACTGACTGCGCAATTTCATGGTTGTAAAGGAACCAACTTATAAAATTTGAGCTGCTACGCTCAATCAATAATGGCGGCTGTGCCGCCGGTCGGCAGTGGACCCGGCTGTCCGTATGGCCTTAGCCCCGCTGGGCGGTCCATGGTAAATTGCTTTGAAAAGACTCTGCTATGCTTTGTCTCTCAAAATCAAATGTGATTTTATCATGCACAGAAAGCGTTGTCAATGATTTTTTTGAAGAAAAATTTAAAAAATCAATGCACAGAGTACCAACCTGAATACCGTTGCAAAATATTATGATGCACGGTACACTATGGTTCTTATTGTTCTGCTGATCCTTGCACTGCTGGAGATCGTCCTGCTGAACGGTGCCGCAGCTGTTCGAATCCACCCGCCCGATGAGTTTAGCCTTGTCGCAAAACAAAAACCTCAGCGTACTTACATACGTTGAGGTTTTTTGGTGGGCGCGGGTGGATGTCGCGAGCCGCGCTGCTAAAAACAGCCCACCGGGCTGTTTTTGCGCCATCTTCAGCGATGTCGCCGCAGCTGTTCGAATCCACCCGCCCGATGAGTTTAGCCTTGTCGCAAAACAAAAACCTCAGCGTACTTTCATACGTTGAGTTTTTTTGGTGGGCGCGGGTGGATGTCGCGAGCCGCGCATCTAAAAAAGCCCCACAGGGGCTTTTTTGCTCGCCGGACTATTCGGCGGGCCGATGCTGTTCGAATCCACCCGCCCGGTGAGTTTAGCCTTGTCGCAAAACAAAAAACCAGCGTAATTTCTACGCTGGTTCTTTTGGTGGGCGCGGGTGGATTCGAACCACCGAAGCTGAAAGCAGCAGATTTACAGTCTGTCCCCATTGGCCACTCGGGAACACGCCCATATTCACTTTTTGTGTCCTTCGCCGGACGACTTGTTTATTCTATCATGCAGAAAGGCTTTTGTCAACTGTTTTTTTACCTTTTTCTTCAAATGCGTTTTCCGTGCAGAGAAACGGCAGGAAAAGCCCTGCAGCCATGCAGGCACGGCAAAGTCGGAGAAAAAAGCCAGCCGGAAGAAATTGATAGGCAAATTGCAAGAAAAACTCGGGACAATATGTGAAAAGTGCAAGACTTTTTGTCTCTGCATTGAAAAACGCAGTAAGGCGTGATATATTAAAAACGCAACAAAGTGCAACAAAATGGATGGCGCTTTTGTCACTCTGTGGCAAATCAGGCGGGATAAGTAGAAAAAGAAAGGCATAGCGACAAACCATGACGATTCAGGAATGTTATAGACAGATGGGCGCAAATTATGAGGACGTGCTCAAGCGGCTTTACAACGAAGGCATGATCTGCAAATTTACGCTGATGTTTTTGAACGACGACAGCTATCCGAAACTGGAGCAGGCATTGAAGGAAGGAAATGTGAAGGAAGCATTCCGTGCGGCACACACGCTCAAGGGCGTGTGCCAGAACCTGGGCTTTACCAACCTGTATCAGCCCACCTACGATTTGACCGAGGTGCTGCGCACAGGCACACTGGAAGGTACCAAGGAGCTGTTTGACAGCGTGGCCTTCCAGTACAAAATCACCATCAATGCGATCCGTGCGCTCCAGTAAGTTCCGCATTTGGCTCGATCTCCAAACGGCATCCTTCCTTATAAAAAGGCAGGATGCCGTTTTTTATTGCATTCTGCGCAGTTTTATGATATAATGCCGGACGAACTGAACAGAAAAACAGCAGGTGCCTTTTGCCGATGCACTGCACGGCGGAAAGGGTAAAAGGGAAGCGGGTGCAGATCCCGCACGATCTCGTCACTGTGATAAGGGAGTCCGCATCAGGGTGCTTTGCACCAGCCACTGGAGCTTTTGCTCTGGGAAGGAGATGACGGGCGGCGATCTTTCAGCCAGGAAACCTGCCTGCTGTTGGTACGGGGGTGCAAACCCCAGATCACGAGGAATTGGTTGTACCAAAAAGCCCTGAAACAACAGAGGTCTTTTTGTCATGCCATCCGCAGGACAGAAGGGCCTCTTCTTTCATCTTTCTTTCCTGTACCCTTTGTTTGGTTCAAACCGCAATTTATCCAGCAGGAAAGGACAAGACAATGAGAAAGATCGAAACCAAAAAGCTGGCCGCAGCTGTTACGGCTCTGGCTCTGTGCGCCGGCGTGCTCACCGGCTGCGGCGGTGCTGCTTCCGGCACTGCATCCAGCACCGCTGCGTCTTCCGCTTCCAGCGAAGCGAGCAGCGAGGAGGCTGACGAAATGGCAGCAAAGAACGTGGCAGACCTGATCGATGCCATCTATGTGCAGGAGCGCAATGAGGATACCGATGCCCAGTGCGAAGCCGCCAAGGCTGCATGGGATGCCCTGACCGACACCCAGAAGGAACTGGTGGAAGGTGAGAACGCCGACCCCGACTACTTTGGCCGTGACACCGGTGATGCTTCCAAGGACGATGCCCGCAATCAGGACGACATTGGCGACAACGAGCTGCTGGTGGTCTCCTTCGGCACCTCCTTCAACGACAGCCGCGTGAAGGACATCAAGGGCATCGAGGATGCTCTGCAGGCCGCATACCCGGATTGGTCTGTGCGCCGCGCATTCACCGCACAGATCATCATCAACCATGTGCAGGCTCGTGACGGCGAAAAGATCGACAACATGCAGCAGGCCATGGACCGCGCTGTGGAAAACGGCGTGAAGAATCTGGTCGTCCAGCCCACCCACCTGATGCACGGTGCTGAGTACGACGAGATGATGGAAATGATCGACACCTACCGCGACAAGTTTGAATCTGTCGCTGTGGCTGAGCCCCTGCTGGGCGAGGTCGGTTCCGATGCCACCATCATCAATCAGGATAAGGAAGACGTTGCCAAGGCTGTCACCGCTGCTGCCGTGAAGGAAGCCGGCTACGACAGTCTGGATGCCGCTGCTGCGGACAAGGTCGCCTTTGTCTTTATGGGCCACGGCACCTCTCACACCGCAAAGGTGAGCTACAGCCAGATGCAGACCACTATGCAGACTCTGGGCTACGACAATGTGTTCATTGGCACCGTTGAGGGCAAGCCGGAAGAGACTGCCTGCGAGAACGTGATCGAGGCTGTTAAGGCTGCGGGCTACACCAAGGTCATCCTGCGCCCGCTGATGGTGGTTGCCGGCGATCACGCCAACAACGATATGGCCGGTGAGGATGCCGACTCCTGGCTGAGCCAGTTCAAGGCTTCCGGTGCTTTCGACAGCATCGACTGCCAGATCGCTGGTCTGGGTGAGATCGAGGATGTCCAGAAGCTGTATGTCGCCCACACCAAGGCGGCGATCGATTCTCTGAACGGTTGATCAAACGAACCCTCTCCGTCTCGCGGCCGCTTTGCGGCATCCGGTGGAGAGGGTTCATTTTTTATCTGAACAATGGTATAATAAAAGCTGATTTTTTATAATGTAGAGGTATTTCCTATGAAACGCGTTTTTTCCTGTGTTGTCGCTGCTTCTCTGGCACTGAGTCTGCTGGTGGGCTGCGGCGCTTCTTCCACGGCATCTTCTGCAGCTTCCAGTGCTGCTTCTTCCGAGGCGGCATCCTCTGTGGATTCTTCTGCCGCTGAGACCGCCGCTTTGCCGGATGGTGTGTATACCGCCGAGTTTGACACCGACAGCAGCATGTTCCACGCCAACGAAGCCTGCGACGGCAAGGGCACCCTGACCGTGGAGAACGGCCAGATGACCTTCCATGTCAGCCTTGCTTCCACCCATATCGTCAACCTGTATCTGGGCAAGGCTTCCGATGCCGCCGACCACGAGGCCGACTGGCTGCAGCCCACCACAGATACCGTCACCTATTCCGACGGCACCTCGGAGGAGGTGTACGGCTTTGACATTCCGGTCACTGCTGTGGATACGGACTTTGACCTTGCCATTCTGGGCACCAAGGGCAAGTGGTACGATCATGTCGTCAGCGTGCGTGATGCCGTGGAAAAGGCTGCGGAAGCCGAGACCCCGGCAGACGGCACCTACACCTGTGAGGTGACGCTGGAAGGCGGCTCCGGCCGTGCCACCGTGGAGAGCCCCGCCGCCCTGACCGTGGCAGACGGCAAAATGACCGCCACCATCGTGTGGAGCAGCCCGAACTATGATTATATGATCGTGGACGGCGAGAAGTATCTGCCCACCAACACCGAGGGCAATTCCACCTTTGAAATTCCGGTATCGGCGCTGGATACCGCACTGGATGTCACCGCCGACACCGTTGCCATGAGCACCCCCCACGAGATCGAGTATACGCTGACCTTTGATTCTGCAAGTCTGAAGGCTAACGATTGAGAATGCCCTCCGCTCACGCTCTGGGCATACTCAGCGGAAAATCAATTTTTTATTTCGCGTTTGTCGCGGCTCCGACGCTTGTCAGGGCAAAGCCCTTCCATCTGCTATCGCAGATCGCTCGCCTGCTTGAAAGACCCACTGGGGCTTTCATTGCTGCGCAACCGCAGGGCCGCTCCAAACGCCTTTTCACAAGAGGGGTCGGAACGACAAACGTCCGGATATTTGAATGAAAATCACTCGCAACCAATTTCTGAAACTGATCCCCGCTACGGCGCTGACGCTGACCGGCTGCGGCAGCAAGGCTCAACCTGCCAATACGAAAAGTCTTATTTTCTCCAATCATTACCAGCTGGACTATGCACAGCAGTTCACAGCGGACTGCTATGAGGGCGGCTATACCATGCTGACCATCGCGGAGTCGGATGCACGGTTCCTTGTTGTGCCGGAAGATGCCGCGGAGGTGGACGGTCTGCCTGCTGATGTGACTGTGCTGCGCCAGCCGGTGGAGAATATTTATCTGGTCTCCACCTCGGTGATGGATCTGCTTTTGCATCTGGACGCACTGGACAGCGTGGCCTTTTCCGGCACCAAGGCCGAGGGCTGGTATCTGCCCGCGGTGCAGCAGGCCATGGAAGAGGGAAAAATCGCGTATGCAGGCAAGTACAGCGCCCCGGATTACGAGCAGATCCTGGCAGCGGGCTGCCGCCTTGCCATTGAGAATACCATGATCCTTCACACGCCGGAGGTAAAGGAGCAGCTGGAGCACTTTGGCATCCCGGTGCTGGTGGAGCGTTCCAGCTACGAGAGCGACCCGCTGGCCCGCATGGAGTGGATCAAGCTTTACGGCATCCTGCTGGGCAGGGAAGAACAGGCCGAGCAGGTGTTTTCCGCGCAGGAGACAGCCGTTCAGCCCATCCTCTCGCAGAAACCCACGGGAAAAAGCTGCGCCTTCTTCTCGCTGACCACCAACAACCTTGCCACTGTGCGCAAGGGCAGTGACTATGTGGCCCGCATGATCGAAATGGCAGGCGGCAGCTATGTCTTTGCGGACCTGACGGACAATGGTAACAGCCTTGCTACCATGAACCTGCCGCTTGAGGACTTCTATGCAGGTGCAAAGGATGCCGATGTGCTCATCTACAACAGCGCCATCGAGGGCATGATCGCATCGGTGAGCCAGCTGACCGAGCGTTTCCCACTGTTGAACGAGTTCAAAGCGGTGCAGAACGGTCAGGTGTGGTGCACCACCCAGAGCCTGTTCCAGCAGAGCATGGAGCTGGCAGACTTGATCGTGGATATGAACCGGGTGTTTACCAAGGGCACACCTGCCGCCAGTACCCTGAAATTTCTCACCCATGTGGATTAAAGAAGGGAAATTTTACAGAAAGGAAAGCCTATGACCCGTACCAGACGCCTTGCAGCCGCCTATATTGCCCTTGCGGCAGCCGTGGCTGTGCTTTTTGCACTGAACCTGTTCTGGGGCAGCGTATCCCTTGCACCGGGTGCGGTGCTGACGGCGCTGCTGGGCAAGGGCGGCGATGCGCTTGCGGGGAACATCATCCTGCAGCTGCGCCTGCCCCGCGCGGTCATGGCGGCGCTGTTGGGGGCAGCCCTCAGCGCGGCAGGCTACCTGCTGCAGACTTTTTTTGCAAACCCCATTGCCGGGCCATTTGTTATGGGCGTTTCCAGCGGCGCAAAGCTGGCGGTGGCCCTGACCATGGTGGTGTTTCTGGACCGCGGGATGCTGACCAGCTCGGCCATGATGATCGCGGCTGCCTTTGCGGGTGCCATGGCTTCCATGGCCTTTGTGCTGGCGGTGGCCCGGCGGGTGCAGCGCATGAGCATTCTGGTCATCTGCGGTGTGATGATCGGCTATATCTGCTCCGCCATCACCGATATCGTGGTGGCCTTTGCGCAGGATTCCAACATCGTCAATCTGCACAACTGGTCGCAGGGCAGCTTTTCCGGCGTGACATGGGCCAATGTGCAGGCTGCGGCACTGGTGGTGCTGCCGGCGCTGGCGGCATCCTTTCTGCTTTCCAAGCCCATGGCCGCCTACCAGATGGGCGAAGCATATGCCCGCAGCGTGGGCGTGAATGTCAAGCCTTTCTCGGTAGCGCTGGTGCTGCTTTCCAGCCTGCTGGCGGCCTGTGTCACCGCCTTTGCGGGGCCGATCTCCTTTGTAGGCATCGCGGTGCCGCACCTTGTCAAGCAGCTGCTGGGCAGCGCAAAGCCGCTGTATGTGCTGCCGGGGTGCTGCTTGGGCGGTGCGGCTTTCTGCCTGTTCTGCGACCTGCTGGCCCGCAGTCTGTTCGCGCCCACGGAGCTGTCCATCAGCTCGGTCACGGCCGTGTTCGGCGCGCCGGTGGTCATCTGGCTGCTGGTGCGGCGCAATTCAGAGCGGGAGGGCGCATGATGAACGAAAAAGCACTTTGCACTGCGCGGGAGCTTGCCATCGGCTATGGCAAGACACCGCTGCTCTCGGATATTTGCCTCGGGGTGCAGCCGGGCCAGATCCTGACTCTCATTGGCCCCAACGGCGCAGGCAAATCCACCTTACTGCGCACACTGGCGGGCCAGCTGGCCCCCATGGGCGGCACAGTGCTGCTGGAAGGCAGAAACCTTGCCGATTACACCGGTACCCAGCGGGCGCAGAAGCTGGCCCTCATGGCCCCGCATAGCCGCCGGATGGAGCTGACCACCTGCTTTGACTTTGTTTCGGCTGGGCGCTATCCCTACACCGGACGGCTGGGCATTTTGTCTGCCGAGGACAGGCAGCAGGTGCACAGAGCTTTGGAGCTGGTGGGTGCGGCGCAGCTGGCAGACCGGGATTTTAACCGCATCAGTGACGGCCAGCGCCAGCGCATCCTGCTGGCCCGGGCACTGTGCCAGCAGCCGGAAGTGATCCTGCTGGACGAGCCGACCTCTTTTCTGGATATCAAGGGCAAGATCGAGCTGCTCACCATTTTAAAGGAGCTGGCCCATACCGGTCAGCTGGCGGTGATCCTGAGCCTGCACGAGCTGGAGCTGGCCGAAAAAATAGCGGACACGGTGGTGTGCGTTTCGCCCGGTGGTGTTTCCGGCGTGCTGACCCCGGAACAGGCGTTTCAGCCGGAGAACATCCGCACCCTGTACGGCCTGACCGAACAGCAGTACACGGCTCTGTTCGGCACACCGGAGCCGGAAGCCGAAAAGGCACCCGCCGGAAAGCCGCAGTTTGAGCATTACGTCCGCAGCGGGCAGAAGCTGCTGCGCTGCGGCTATACCACCGGCACCTGTGCCGCGCTGGGGGCTGCCGGGGCGGCGCGTCTGCTGCTGACCGGCCGCGAACCGGAAACGGTGGCTCTGCGCACGCCCAAGGGCATTGTGGTGGAGGTGGCACCCATTTACTGCCGCAGAACGGATGCCGGTGCGGTATGCGCCATCCGCAAGGACGGCGGCGATGATGTGGATGTGACTACGGGCCTGCCGGTGGTCGCGTCAGTGGTGCTGGAACCGGATGCCCCCGGCGTGCGCATCTTTGGCGGCGAGGGGGTGGGCCGTGTGACGAAGCCCGGCCTTGACCAGCCCGTAGGTGAAGCCGCCATCAACCATGTGCCCCGCCAGATGATTGCCGAAGCGCTGGAACGGGAAGCTGAAAATGCTGCCTACACCGGCGGCTTTGCGGTGACCATTTCCATCGAGGGCGGTGCCGAGACGGCAAAGCGCACCTTCAACCCGCACATCGGGGTGGAGGGCGGGCTTTCCATTCTGGGCACCAGCGGCATCGTGGAACCCATGAGCCAGCAGGCCATTCTGGATACCATCCAGCTGGAAATGAATCAGGCCGCACTGCGTGCAAAAAATGCCCCCGGCCCCCGGCGGCTGGTGCTGGCCCCCGGCAACTACGGGCTGGATTATCTGGCCAGCGCTCTGCCGCAGTTCGAGCGGTTCCCGGTGGTCAAGACCTCCAACTTCATCGGGGATACGCTGGATATGGCCGCCACGGCCAAATTTGAGGAAGTGCTTCTGGTAGGCCATGTGGGCAAGCTCTGCAAGCTGGCGGCAGGGGTCATGAACACCCACTCCCACACGGCGGATGGCCGCGCTGAAGTGTTTTGCGCCCATGCGGCGCTGTGCGGTGCCGCGCATGAGGTGTGCGCCGCCCTGATGGATGCCGCCACCACCGATGCCTGCCTTGACATTCTGGACGGCGCGCAGCTGCGTGCACCGGTGCTGGAAAGCATCCTTGCCGCCATCCAGATGCATCTGGACCGACGGGCAGGCGGGGCGTTCCGGGTGGGCGCGGTGCTGTTCTCCAACCAGCACGGCCCGCTGGGCGAGACAAAAACGGCAAAGGAGCTGATGCAGGAATGGCAGAACTGAAAGGTACATTTTACGGTGTCAGCGTCGGCCCCGGCGACCCGGAGCTGATGACGCTGCAGGCTGTGCGGCTCATCCGGCAGTGCCCGGTGCTGGCCGCGCCGCAGACTGCTTCCGGCCAGATGCTGGCGCTGGACATCGCCCGCAGTGCGCTGGGAGAAGCGCTGGACGGCAAGACCATCGTCCCGCTGTACTTTGCCATGAGCCGTGACCCGGCTGCGCTGGCGGCTTCGCACGAAAAAGCAGCCGCCGCGGTGCAGCAGTATCTGGATGCCGGGCAGGACGTTGCCATGCTGAACATCGGTGATGTTTCCATCTATGCCACCTTTGGTTACCTGCAGGAGATCTTGCAGGCCGGGGGTTATGCCACCGCCATGGCGGCAGGCGTGCCCAGCTTTTGTGCGGCGGCGGCGCGGCTGAATGTGCCGCTGACCGGCGGCATGGATACGCCGCTTACCATTGCGCCCGGCGGCTGGACAGACCGCGTGCTGGAAATGCCCGGCACCAAGGTATTGATGAAAACCGGAAGGCAATTGCCTGTCTTATTGGATGCCCTGCAGCAGGCAGATAAGCTGAAAAAAAGCGCACTTGTGTGCAACTGCGGTCTGCCGGACGAGCGGGTCTACCCGGATCTTTCCCTTGAGCGGCCGCAGGAACAGGCCGGTTATTTTGCCACCGTTTTGGTAAAGGAGTAACGTTATGGTACATTTTGTTGGTGCAGGCCCCGGCGCACCGGACCTCATCACCCGGCGGGGCGCGGCCCTGCTTCAGAAAGCCGACTGCATCATCTATGCGGGCAGTCTGGTGAACCCGGCCCTGCTGGGCCTTGCAAAGGCAGACTGCGCCATTTATAACAGCGCTGAAATGACGCTGGAGCAGGTGCTGGATGTGATGCGGCAGATGGAAGCTGCGGGTAAGATCACCGTGCGCCTGCACACCGGCGACCCCTGCCTTTACGGTGCCATCCGGGAGCAGATGGATGTGCTGGACGCCGAGGGCATTCCCTACGATGATACCCCCGGTGTGTCCAGCTTCTGCGGCGCAGCGGCGGCACTGAATGCAGAGTACACGCTGCCCACCGTCAGCCAGACCGTCATCATTACCCGCATGGAGGGCCGCACCCCGGTGCCGGAAAAAGAAAAGCTGGCAAGCCTTGCCGCCCACGGGGCAACGATGGTCATTTTCCTATCCATCGGCCTTGTGGACAAAGTACAGCAGGCGCTTCTGGAAGGCGGTGCCTATACGCCGGATACCCCGGCAGCGGTGGTGTATAAGGCCACATGGCCGGAAGAAAAAACGGTGCGCTGCACCGTAGGTACGCTGGCGGAAAGCGTTCATGCAGCGGGCATCACCAAAACGGCGCTCATCGTGGCAGGCGGCTTTCTGGGCCGGAATTATGAGCGCAGCAAGCTCTACGACCCGGCCTTTACCACCGAGTTCCGCAAGGGGACAGACCAGTGACCCGCGCCTATCTGGCCTTTACGGCAAAGGGCCTTGCACTGGCCCAAAAACTGGCGGCGGCATATCCCGGCAGCGTGGCCCGCTGCGGCCATGAAGCCGGGCAGGTGCACCTTGCCGATTGGACGGCCCGCCAGTTTGTCGGGAGCGATGCCCTTGTTTTTGTAGGTGCTGTGGGCATTGCGGTGCGGGCCATTGCGCCCCACTGCCAAAGCAAGGCGCAGGACCCTGCCGTTGTGGTGCTGGACGAGTGCGGCCGCTTTGCCGTGCCCATCCTCTCAGGCCACCTGGGCGGTGCCAACGACCTTGCCCGGGCGCTTGCCGCTGTGTGCGGTGCGGTGCCGGTGATCACCACAGCCACCGACGCAAACGGTGTGTTTGCGGTGGACGAGTGGGCAAAGCACCAGAACTGCACCGTGCTGGAGCCGGAGCGCATCAAGCTTGTCAGCGGTGCACTGCTGGCGGGCAAAACAGTGCAGTTTGCATCCGACTGGCCCATTGCGGGTGCACCGCCTGATGGAATCACGGCGGGAGATGCCCCGGACTTTGCCCTCACCCTCTGCCCGGCGGGGGATGCGCTGCATCTGGTGCCGCGCATCGGCGTGCTGGGCGTGGGCTGCAAACGCGGCACCAGCGCCGAAACGCTGGCCGAAGCCTTTGCAGCCTTCTGTGACCAGAACCGCCTTGCGCCGCAATGCATCACGGCGGCGGCAAGCATCGACTTAAAACAAAACGAGGCGGGCCTGCTGACCTTCTGTAAGAGCCACAGCTGGCCTGTGGAGTTTTTCACGGCGGAACAGCTGCGGCAGGCCCCCGGCAGCTTTACGCCTTCGGCCTTTGTGCAGAGCGTTACCGGCGTGGACAATGTCTGTGAACGGTCGGCAGTGCTGGCCGCAGGCGGGACACTCGTTTTTCACAAATATGCCCATACCGGCGTGACCTTTGCGCTGGCCGTGCGGCCCTATGCCCCGGACTGGAGGTGGCAGAATGTTTGACCCGATGGAATTTGAGATCGACGAACCGGAAAAGGTAGTCTACGTGGTGGGCATTGGCCCCGGAGATGTTTACTACCTGACGCAGGAAGCCCGGAATGTTCTGGAACACGCAGATGCCATCTGCGGCTATAAACTTTATCTTGACCTGATCGAGCCGGAGTTCCCATGTGAGGAATATTATTCCACCGGCATGACCAAGGAGATCGACCGCTGCCGCTGGGCGCTGGAAAAGGCGGATACCGGCAGGCGCGTGGTGATGGTGTGCAGCGGCGACGCAGGCGTTTACGGTATGGCCAGCCCTGTGCTGGAACTGGCGCAGGATTACCCGGACGTTGCCGTAGAAGTGGTGCCCGGCCTTACGGCCGCCCTCAGCGGTGGGGCTGTGCTGGGCGCGCCGCTGGCCCACGATTTCTGCGTGATCTCCCTTTCCGACCGGCTTACCCCGTGGGAGGTCATCGAAAAGCGGCTGGCCTGCGCAGCGCAGGGAGATTTCTGTGTTGCACTCTATAATCCTTCCTCCAAGGGCAGGCCGGACTACCTGCAAAAGGCAGTGCGCATCCTGCGCGCAAACGGCAAGGCGGATGATACCGTCTGCGGCCTTGTGCGCAACATTGGCCGCGAGGGCCAGAGTGCCCGGGTGCTGACGCTGGCCGAGCTGGAAAACACGCCGGTGGATATGTTCACCACCGTGTATATCGGCAACAGCAATACCCGCGCCCTTTCGGGCCGGATGGTCACGCCGCGGGGGTACCGTAAGTGAAGGCGGTCGTGTTCAGCGGCACCACCGAGGGCCGTCGCTTTTCCAAAAAGCTGGCAGAGCTTGGCGTTGCGGTAACGGTGTGCGTGGCAACGCCGCTGGGTGCCGAGGAGCAGGGCGAAATGGCGGGCATCACGGTGCACGCCGGGCGGCTGCAGCCGGATGCCATGGCGGCATTGCTGGCGGGAGCTAATCTCTGCGTGGATGCCACCCACCCTTATGCAGTGGATGCCACCAGGAACATCCGCGCTGCAGCGGTGCAGGCGGGCGTGGAATACCGCCGCCTGCTGCGTGCGCAAAGCCCCTTGCCGCCCGGCTGTGCGGTGTTTGAAACAGCAGCGCAGGCTGCAGAATATCTGGCCGGGACAGAGGGCAATATCCTGCTTGCCACCGGTGCCAAGGAGCTGGCTGTGTTTGCCGGGCTGGAACCGGCGCGGCTTTACCCGCGCGTCCTGCCCACGCCGGAGGGCATTGCCGCCTGTGAAGCGTCCAATGTCCCGCACCGGAACATCATTGCCATGCAGGGGCCGTTCAGTCTGGCGCTGAATAAGGCGTTGATAACACAGTTCCAGATCCGGTACCTCGTCACCAAGGACGGCGGCGCAGCGGGCGGCTTTGCCGAGAAGGTGCAGGCCGCTGCCGATACCGGCGCACAGCTGGTGGTGCTGCGCCGCCCGCCGGAAACTGGCGAGACGGAAACACAAATTTTAGCGTATTGCAAGGAGATTTTGCAATGGTCACACTGATCGGCATGGGCAGCGGAAAATGGGAAGCCCTTTCGGCGCAGGCACAGCAGGCTGTGCGCAGCGCGGGCCTTGTGTTCGGTGCAAAGCGGCTGCTGGCGGGCCTGCCTGCAGACTGCACGGCCCGGCAGTTCACGCTCTACCAGCCCGCTGACATTCTGGAAACACTGGCACAAAACCCCGGGCAGGATGCTGCCGTGCTTTACAGCGGCGATACCGGATTTTACTCCGGTGCGTCCGGTCTGCTCACGCCCCTGCGGGCGCTGGGCATCCCCGCGCGGGTGTATCCGGGCGTTTCCAGCATCCAGCTGCTTTCAGCGGCGCTGGGCCGACCGTGGCAGGACTGGAAGCTGGTCTCGGCCCATGGCTGTGCCTGCGACCCGGTGGCCGAGTGCATGATGAACCGTTCGGTGTTCTTCCTCACCGGCGGCACTGAAACGCCCGTCTCTCTGTGCCAGAAGCTGACCGATGCCGGTATGGGCGAAGCCCACGGCGTGGTGGGCGAAAACCTTGGCACCGAGGCGGAAACCATCCGCTACGGCTCTGCTGCAGAGCTGGCGGGGCAGAGCTTTGCACCACTCAGCGTGCTTCTGGTGGAAAACTTTGATCTGCCGCAGCTGCGTGCGCCGGGCTTCCCGGACGAAAGCTTCATCCGGAGCGAGGTGCCCATGACCAAGCAGGAGGTGCGCGCTGCTGCGCTGGCAAAGCTGGCGGTAATGCCCACCGACACTCTGTGGGATGTGGGCGCAGGCACCGGCAGTGTGAGCGTGGAGCTTGCGCTGGCGGCACCCAAAGGCCGCGTTTACGCCGTGGAGTGTGAACCGGATGCCTGTGAACTGATCCGTAAAAACCGGGCAAAGTTCCATGCTTGCAACCTCATCCTCATCGAGGGCCGCGCACCGGATGTGCTGGCAGACCTGCCTGCGCCGGATGCCGTGTTCATCGGCGGCACCAAAGGCGGCATGGAAGCCGTGCTGGATGAAGTGCTCGGCAAGAATCCGAACGCACGCATCTGCATTTCGGCCATTGCGCTGGAAACGCTGGGCGCTGCCATTGCCGCCCTCACGGCCCGGGGCCTGACCGCAGAGGTAACGCAGATCGCCGTCAGCCGCACAAAACCGGCGGGCCGACTGCACCTGCTCATGGCCAATAACCCCATCTTCCTCATTACGGGTACACGCAAATGATGCAATTCCTCATCGCCGCGCCTTCTTCCGGCAGCGGCAAGACCACTGTTGCCTGCGCAGTGCTGGCGGCGCTGAAAAAGCGCGGGGCCGACCCCTGTGCGTTCAAAAGCGGGCCGGACTACATCGACCCCATGTTCCACCGCTCGGCTCTGCAGGTGGACAGCCACAATCTGGATCTGTTTCTTTCCAACAGGGATATGGTGCGGGCCATTTTTGCCCGCTATGCCGCCGGGCATGGTGCCGCCGTGTGCGAGGGCGCTATGGGCTTTTATGATGGTCAGGGCCTGACCACCCGTGCCAGCGCTTGGGAACTGGCGGATACGCTGGGCCTGCCGGTGCTGCTGGTGGTGCAGCCCGGAGGGGCCAGCGTGACGCTGGCCGCGCAAATTCAGGGCCTTATGAACTTCCGCAAAAACAGCCATGTTTCGGGCATCCTGCTCAATGATTGTTCCGAAAAGCTGTATAAAATGCTCAAGGCCCTGCTGGAAAGGGAGACCGGCCTGCCGGTGCTGGGCTATCTGCCCCATTTGCCGCAGGCAGCGGTAGAAAGCCGACACCTCGGCCTGAAGACTGCAGATGAAATTGCCGACCTGCAGGAAAAGATCGCTCTGCTGGCCGATGCACTGGTGCTGGATTGGCAGCGCCTTGCCGTGCTGACCGAAAAGCCTGCGCCGGAAGCTTTGCCGGGAGCAGCTGCACCCACATCCGTCCGCATTGCGGTGGCAAAGGACGAGGCGTTCTGCTTTACCTATGCCGAAACGCTGGACGCACTGCGGGATGCCGGGGCGGAGCTTGTGCTTTTCAGCCCGGTGCAGGATGCGGTTTTGCCGGAAAATATAGGCGGGCTGTATCTGCCCGGCGGCTACCCGGAGCTGTACGCCAAAACTCTGAGTGAAAACAAAACCATGCTGGCTTCCATCCGGCAGGCCGTGCAGGCGGGCCTGCCCACAGCGGCCGAATGCGGCGGCTTTTTGTATCTGGGCCGGAGCCTTGAGGATGCCGACGGTAAGGCGTGGCCCATGGCAGACGTTCTGCCGGGCGATGGCATCCGGGTGGGAAGGCTGGTGCGCTTTGGCTATGCCGAAATGACCGCCAAGGCAGACAGTATGCTCTTCTGCGCCGGAGAAACGCTGCCCATCCACGAATTCCACCACTGGGATTCCACCGCAAACGGCACTGCATTTACGGCCCGTAAAAACGAGAAAATGCAGTGGGAATGCGGCTTTGCAAACGAGAATTTCTATGCGGGCTTCCCGCATTTATACTGGGCGGGCACGCCCCTGCCGGGCCGCTTTGTGCGCGCGGCAGAACGATACAGCAAAACAAAAGGATGACCAAAATGACCGAAACGGAACTGAATGCACTTTTGGCGGGTATCACCCCTGCCAACGAAGCTGCCCGCGCGGCGGCACACGCCCACTGGGCCAGCCTTGCAAAGCCTCTGGGCGGGTTGGGCCGGCTGGAGACCATGCTGGAGGATGCCGCCGCCCTTACCGGCAGTGCGGAGCTTGATCTTTCCCGCCGGGTGGTGGTGGTGCTCTGCGCGGATAACGGCGTGGTGGCGCAGGGCGTGAGCCAGACCGGGCAGGAAGTGACCCGTGCCGTGGCCGAAAACCTTGCCATGCGGCGCACCAGTGTGTGCCAGATGGCCCGCACGGCCCACTGCGATGTTCTGCCCGTGGATATGGGCATGGCAGGCGAACCGGTGCCCGGCGTGCGCAGCTGCCGCATTGCCGCAGGCACGGCGGATTTTACCCAAGGCCCTGCCATGAGCCGGGCCGAGGCCGTGCAGGCCGTTGGGGAGGGCATTGCCCTTGCCCGGGAACTGGCAGAGGATGGCTACAGGCTCATCGCCACCGGTGAAATGGGCATTGGCAATACCACCACTTCCAGCGCGGTGGCGGCAGTGCTGCTGGGCCAGCCCGTGGAGCTTATGACCGGGCGCGGTGCGGGCCTCTCGGACGAAGGGCTTGCCCGCAAGGTGGATGCCATCTGCCGCGGCATCCTTTGCAATGAGCCGGACCCGGAAGACACATTGGATGTTCTTGCAAAGCTTGGCGGCTTTGATATCGCGGGCCTGTGCGGTGTGTTTCTGGGCGGTGCACTGGCCGGTGTGCCGGTGCTGGCAGATGGCTTTATCAGCGGGGTGGCCGCGCTGTGCGCCGTGCGGCTGTGTCCGGCGGCGGCAAAGGCTGTGTTTGCAAGCCACTGCTCGGCAGAGCCTGCCGCGCGCATCGTGCTGGAAGCACTGGGCAAGGCACCCATCATTACGGCGGGGCTGCATCTGGGCGAGGGCACCGGCGCGGTGGCCAGCATCCCGCTGTGGGATATGGCGCTGGCCGTATACGGCGGGTGCTACTCCTTTGCGGAGGGCGGCATTGCGCCGTATACGCCCCAATGCTGACGCTGGTTCTGGGCGGCGCGGCCAGCGGCAAAAGTGAATACGCCGAGAGCCTTGTGCTGAAAACCACCGGCCCGCGCTACTATCTTGCCACCATGCAGGTGTGGGATGCCGAGTGTGCCGCCCGGGTGGAAAAGCACCGCAAAATGCGGGCCGCAAAGCAGTTTGTGACGGTGGAGTGCCCCTTGCATCTGGACAATGTGCGCCTGCCTGCGCGGGGCACCGCCTTGCTGGAAGACCTTGGCAACCTTGCCGCCAACGAGCTGTACGACCCGGCGGGAGCAGGGGAAAATGCGGCCAAAGCCATCCTGCACGGGCTGGAAAGCCTTGCAGCCCAGTGCGAAAACCTCATCGTAGTTTCCAACGAGGTGTTCAGCGGCGGGGCCGACTATGCCGGTGACACAGGCCGCTATCTGCTGGCACTGGCGCAGGTGAACAATGCCTTTGCCGCCCGGGCAGATGCGGTGGTGCGGGTGGTATGCGGCATCCCGGTCTATCATAAAGGAGTGGAAAAATGATCGTTTTGCAGACCATTGCGGTGGCTTTTGCCATGTTTTCGGCCATCCCGGTGCCGCAGTTCGACTGGAACGAAAAAAATATGCGCTACGCCATGTGCGCCTTCCCGCTCATTGGTGTCGTTATTGGTGCGGCGTGGTGTGTGTGTGGCGCGATGCCCCTGCCGGGCCTTGCCAAGGCGGCGGGCTTTGCGCTGATCCCGGTATGGATCACCGGCGGCATCCATCTGGACGGCTATGCCGACACCTGCGATGCCCTTTCCAGCTACGGCGACCGAGAAAAGAAGCTGGAAATATTAAAAGACCCCCATTGCGGTGCCTTTGCGGTCATCCGACTGTGCAGCTATTTTCTGGCCTATTTTGCCCTGTGCACCTGTGTGAGTTTTACACCCTGCGTGGGTGTGCTGTGGGTTCTGGCACTGGTGCTGGAACGGGCGCTTTCGGGCCTTGCGGTGGCATCGTTCCCCATGGCAAAAAACACCGGTCTTGCACACACCTTTGCCACTGCAGCAGACAAAACTGCGGTGCGCCGGGTGCTGGCGGTGCTGGCCGCAGTGCTGTGCGTGGGTATGGCGGCGCTGGGCGGCTGGGCGCTGGTGCTGGCAGCGCTGGCGGTGCTCTGGCGCTACCATGCCGTGAGCCGGAAGCAGTTCGGCGGCATCACCGGCGACCTTGCCGGGTGGTTTTTGCAAAAGGCCGAGCTCTGGATGCTGGCGGCGCTGTGTGCCTGCCAGTGGGGAGGGCTGCTATGATCTTTATTACCGGGCCGCTCTACAGCGGCAAGCGCACCTTTGCGCAAACACTTCCCGGCAAGCGTCTTTCGGACGTGCAGGTATTGGCTGCCGATGCCGCCGACCTGCCTGCCTTGGCAGACAAGCTTGCCCATGAATACGATATCCTCATCGCCACCGAGGTAGGCGGCGGTGTTGTGCCGATGGATGTCAAACAGCGCGCAGACCGCGAGGCGGCGGGCAGGCTTGCCTGCCTGCTGGCCGCACGGGCAGAGTGCGTGGTGCAGATGTTCTGCGGCATCCCCACGGTTTTGAAAGGAGAATTGTCCCAATGCTGATCTATCTTCTGCGTCATGGCCAGACGGAATACAACGCCCAGAAGCGTTATCAGGGCCAGCGCGATATCCCGCTCTCACCCGAAGGCGCTGCCCAGCTGCGCCGGGCAGATTTTGACCCCGATGTGGTCTATGTTTCCACCCTGCAGCGCACCAGCCAGACGGCGTGCATCCTGTTCCCGGAGGCAAAGCTTGTGCCGGTGGACGGCCTGAAAGAGATGTGCTTTGGCAGCTTTGAGGGCCGCAATTTCATCGAGATGGAAAAGGACCCCGAGTATCAGGCATGGGTGAAGGCCAACTGCGAAAGCCCCTGCCCGGATGGAGAGCGCAAGACGGATTTTTCAGACCGCATCTGCCGCACCGTGGCAGAGCTGATCGATAAAGCCCTTGCCGCAGGCGAAGAACGGCTGGTCATTCTGGCCCACGGCGGCACCCAGATGGCCGCCATGGAGCGGTTTGCCGTCCCCCACAGGGACTACTACGCATGGTGCGGGCCCAACGCGGGCGGCTTTGTTCTGGATGCAAAGGACTGGACGGAAAAGCATCTGCTGTATCTCGTGAAGACCGTCCAGTACACAAAGGAGAGCAGGGCATGATCCTTCAGGCAGTTGTCGGCGGTTTTGTGCTGGACGCGCTTCTCGGCGACCCGGCGTGGCTGCCGCACCCGGTGGTGCTTATGGGCAGATGCATCTCCCGGCTGGAAAAATTCCTGCGCGCCCGCCTGCCCGGCACCCCGCAGGGCGAGCTGCTGGGCGGTGCCGTGACGGCGTTCTGCCTGCCGGTGGGCACCTTTCTGGTCACGAGCCTTGTGTGTCTGGCGGCGGCAAAGCTCAGCCAGTGGCTGGGCCTTGCGGTGCAAATGTTCTGGTGCGGGCAGGCGCTGGCGGCAAGGGGCCTTGCGCAAGAGAGCACAAATGTGTATAACGAGCTGGTCCGGAACGACCTGCCCGCCGCTCGCAAAGCCGTGAGCCGCATCGTGGGCCGCGACACCCAGAACCTGACCGCAGAGGGTGTGACAAAGGCTGCGGTGGAAACGGTGGCCGAAAATGCCAGCGACGGCGTCATTGCGCCGCTGCTGTATATGCTCATCGGCGGGGCACCGCTGGCGCTGACCTACAAGGCTATCAATACCATGGACAGCATGCTGGGCTACAAAAACGAGAAGTATCTTTACTTTGGCCGCGCAGCCGCGAAGCTGGACGACCTTGCCAACTACATCCCCAGCCGCCTTGCCGCCCTTTTGTGGGTGGCGGCTGCGGCCTTTACCGGAAACGATGCCAAGGGCGCATGGCGCATCTGGCGGCGGGACCGGCGCAACCACGCCAGCCCCAACAGCGCCCAGACCGAAAGCGCCTGCGCCGGTGCACTGGGCGTGCAGCTGGCCGGCCCGGCTTACTATTTTGGCGAATATTACCCCAAGCCTACCATCGGTGATGCCCTGCGCCCCATTGAACCGCAGGACATTCTGCGCGCCAACCGCATGATGTATGTGGCAAGCGGCTTTGCGCTGGCATGGGGTGCAGCAATACGGGGGTTCCTTGCATGAAACAATTGACCCATGGCGGCGACTGGGCGGGCTACCGCGCCGAGTTTGGCCGTGACCCGCTGGATTTTTCGGCCAATGTCAGTCCGCTGGGCCTGCCGGAAGGGGTGGCAAAGGCCATTACGGCAGCGCTTGCCACGGCAGACCGCTACCCCGACCCGCTGTGCCGGGCCCTGCGTGAAAAACTGGCGGTGGCTGAGGGAGTGCCCGCCGAATGGCTGCTGTGCGGCAACGGCGCGGCAGACCTCATCTTCCGGCTGGCGCTGGCTGCAAAGCCCCGCACTGCACTGGTAACGGCCCCCACTTTTGCCGAGTATGCCACCGCCCTTGAAACGGCAGGCTGCACGGTGGAACGGCATTTTTTGCGGGAAGAAAACGATTTTGCGGTGACGAAAGATCTCCTGAACGCGGTGCACCCGGGTACAAATATGGTGTTCCTCTGTCAGCCCAACAACCCCACCGGCCAGCTGGCAGAGCCTGCCCTTGTGGAAGCGCTGCTGCGCAGATGCGAAGCCGTGGGTGCGGTGCTGGCCGTGGACGAATGCTTTCTGGATTTTCTGCCGGAGGGCGAAGGCCTTTCGGCAAAGCATCTGCTGAAAAACAGCAAAAAACTGATTATTTTAAAAGCCTTCACCAAGCTTTACGGCATGGCAGGCGTGCGTCTGGGCTATTGCCTGTGCTCTGACACAGAGCTGCTTGCCCGGATGCGGGCAGCGGGCCAGCCGTGGGCGGTTTCCAGTCTGGCACAGGCGGCGGGCATTGCTGCGCTGGACGAGACGGAATATGTGGCGAAGGTGCGTGCATTGATCGAAGCACAGCGGCCTGTGCTGGCAGACGGCCTGCGGGCGCTGGGCCTGCGGGTGATCGAGGGCCGGGCTAACTATCTGCTGTTCCGCGCGCCGGAAGCGCTGGGCGAAGCGCTGCGCCGCAAGGGTGCGGTACTGCGCAGCTGCGGCAATTATCCGGGCCTTGATGCCAGCTGGTACCGCACCGCTGTGCGCACAGAAAACGAGAACCGGCAGCTGCTTGCGCTGCTGGCCGAGACCCTGCCGGAGGTGGCGCAATGAGCAAGGCAAAATGCATTATGGTGCAGGGCACCATGAGCGGTGCGGGCAAAAGCCTGCTGTGCGCGGCGCTGTGCCGCATCTTTGCGCAGGATGGCTACCGCGTGGCCCCTTTCAAAAGCCAGAACATGGCCCTGAACAGCTTTGTCACTCGCAACGGTGCAGAGATGGGCCGTGCGCAGGTGGTGCAGGCACAGGCTGCAGGCGTGGAGCCGGATGTGCGCATGAACCCCATCCTGCTCAAGCCCAGCAGCGATGTGGGCAGTCAGGTGATCGTGAACGGCAAGGCCCGGGGCCAGATGTCTGCTGCCGCCTACTTTAAAATGAAGCGCAGCCTTATCCCGGACATTCTGGAAGCCTACAACAGCCTTGCCGCCGAGAACGACATCATCGTGATCGAAGGCGCGGGCAGCCCGGCAGAGATCAACCTGAAAGCCGACGATATCGTGAACATGGGCCTTGCAAAGCTGGTGGATGCGCCGGTGCTTCTGGCGGGCGATATCGACCGGGGCGGCGTATTCGCCCAGCTGTACGGCACTGTGGAGCTGCTGGAAGCCGACGAGCGTGCCCGCATCAGGGGCCTGATCATCAACAAGTTCCGGGGCGATGTGGAGATCCTGCGGCCCGGCCTTGCCATGCTGGAAGAAAAAACACACCTGCCCGTGCTGGGCGTAGTGCCGTACCTGCGGGTGGAGATCGAGGACGAGGATTCTCTCTCCGACCGGCTGGATACAAAAGCTGCGGTCAAGCCGCTGGATATCGCCATCCTGCGCCTGCCGCATGTGTCCAACTTCACCGACTTTATCCCGCTGGAACAGCACCCGCTGCTGGGTGTGCGGTATGTGCAGCGCACCCGCCAGCTGGGTGCACCGGATCTCGTCATCCTGCCCGGCACCAAGAACACCATGGACGACCTGCGCTGGCTGCGGGAAAGCGGACTGGAAGCGGCGGTGCTCAGGCTTTCGGCAGCCGGTACGCCGGTGCTGGGCGTGTGCGGCGGCTATCAGATGCTGGGCGAACAGCTCTGCGACCCGGCAGGGGAGGAGAGCGGCACCCCCTGCACCCTGCGGGGCCTTGGCCTGCTGCCCACCACGACGGTGTTCGGCACCGAAAAGCACCTGACCCAGACTGCAGCCTGTGTGACCACAGAACCCTTTGCAGGCGCAAAGCTGACGGGCTACGAGATCCACGCAGGCCGCACCGAGGTGCGGGGCAGTGCGTTCTGCATCCTTGCAGACGGCACGCCGGAGGGCTGTGTGCAGGACAGTGTATTCGGTACCTACCTGCACGGCCTGTTCGACACCGGCGAACTGACCGAAAAACTGACCGCATTTTTGTGCAAACGGAAGGGCATCGATCCGGCCGGGGCCGAGCTTATCCCCATGGAGCAGTACCGTCAGCAGCAGTTTGATCTGCTTGCCGATGGTGTGCGCGCGGCACTGGATATGCCCGCCATCTATGCCGCTATGGGAATGCAAAAAGGAGACAACACATGACACCGCAGCATCATCTGCCCGCCGACATTGAACGGACGAGCATCTCCATTATCACAAGGGAACTGGACGAGCTGGGCCTGACCCCGCCGCCGGAGACGGCTGCGGTGGTCAAGCGGGTCATCCACACCACCGCGGATTTCGACTATGCCAAAAATCTGCGCTTTACACCCGGCGCGGTGGAAGCCGCAGTCAAGGCCCTGCACGCGGGTGCTTTCATCGTTACCGACACCAATATGGCGCTGGCGGGCATCACAAAGCCGGGCCTGAAAAAACTGAACGGTGAAGCCATCTGCTACATGGCAGACCCCGCTGTGGCCGAAGCCGCAAAGCAGGCGGGCACCACCCGTGCCGTTGCCGCCATGCACCGCGCTGCCCGGGAGCACCCGGGGGCCATTCTGGCCATTGGCAATGCGCCCACGGCCCTTTTGACCATTGCGGAGGAAATGGAAGCCGGTCTGCGGCCTGCACTGGTCATTGGCGTGCCGGTGGGGTTTGTGAATGTGGTGGAAAGCAAGGAAGTACTGTTTGCCGCCTGCGAGCGATACGGCGTGCCTGCCATCGCCGCCATGGGCCGCAAGGGCGGCAGCAATGTGGCTGCAGCCATCTGCAACGCCCTCATTTACTCTGCCGCCGAAATGCTGGACCCCTCTGCCAGAGGGTGGAACGGATAAGGCGGAAACAGCATAACATCAAAAACCCGGAACCCTTTTTGAGCCGTTTTGGCCGAGAAAAGGTTCCGGGTTTTGTTCATGATTTTTTCAGAGAGCTATTTTGCAACAGCCCCATTTTCACGGAAAAGGTCCGAACCGAGCACGGCATCCACACTGCCGGCATCAGGCTGCGGGGAACGCCTTGTTCCACACTTCGATCACCTTGAACTTCGGGGTCCAGCCTTCGGGCTCAAAGCGGTCGCCCTTGGCACCCATGGTGCCCTGCTCGGTGCACCACTGTGCGGCCTTGGCCATATCAGGGTCGGTCACATCCGCAAAGGCGGGTGCGCCTGCGGGTTCGGGCCTGCCTGCGGTGTTCCACACCAGCATCGAGCCTTTTGCATTGCTTCCCGTGATCGTCACATTGCCTGTACCTGCTGTGTTGTCCACATCCAGAGAGTAAACAACTGCCGCACCGTGCGGATTGGCAACGGTCACATTTCCGTGGCAGTCTGTAACTTTCAATGCGCCATAAAAGGCTCCCTTATAGGTTTGTGAGGGATTCGCGATCTTGATCGTAACATTGCGCATACCCGTAATGGTAAGGCCCAGGCCACCGTCCATTCGTGTATCATTGGTGCAGACCAGAACAATATCCGTGCTGCGTCCGCCTTGAAAATACCATATTTCACCTTCTTTTTCAATAAAACCTGCGTGAAACGCCCCAAAACCTGCGTGAAAAACGTTTTGCACCGCTGTGCGCGCCTTTGCCCCCTCTTGCAATTTGTGCGCAAAGGGTGTAGAATACAGTCACAATCAAATACAGGGGAGCTTGTGAAGCAGGCTGAGAGGAAGTATCCAAACTTCGACCCTTTTACCTGATGCGGATAATGCCGCCGTAGGAAGTCAGAATGGATGATTTTTTGCAGGAGGCACCGCGGAAGGTGTCTCCTGTTTTTTTGTTGTGTACCTATTACCATTAAGGAGGATACCTTGTACTTTTCTGCGGAAGTGCCGCAGCGGGCTGAGGGGGAGCGCCCTGAGCTTTGTGACCGTCAGCGATGGGAAGCCGTGTTCCGGCGTGAGAGGAGACCAGAAAGTCTCGACCGCTTCTTATAGTTCCTGCGCCGGGTCTGGCACCGGGTGCGGGCTGTTTGCGGAGGCGCTGTATGGTTTTTGCTGCTTCCGCAGGTTTGGAAAGGAGCCTTGCCTTATGAAAAAAATCTCTGTGAAAAAGCTGGCGTTGGCCGGTATGCTGTGCGCTCTGTGCGTGGTGGGCAGCGTATTCAGCTTCCCCATGTTCGGCAGCAAATGTGCACCCATCCAGCACATGGTCAATGTGACCTGCGCGGTGCTGCTTGGCCCGTGGTGGGGCGTGGGCGTGGCCTTTGTGGCCTCGCTGCTGCGCAATCTGCTGGGTCTGGGCAGCCTGATGGCCTTCCCCGGCAGCATGTTCGGCGCACTGCTGTGCGGCCTTGTGTACCATAAGACCAAAAACATCCTTGCCACCATGGTGGGCGAGGTGTTCGGCACCAGCATTCTGGGCGGCCTGTGCGCTTACCCGGTGGCCATCTTCCTCATGGGCAAGAGCGCCGGCGACATCGCGTTCTATGCCTACATCGTGCCGTTCCTCATCTCCACTGCAGTGGGTTCCATCATTGCGGGCGTGCTGGTGTACAGCCTGCAGCGCTCCGGCGCACTGCGCTCCATGCAGAACAGTCTTTCCTGACGGAGGGGCACCCGAATGTTCAAAACAGAATTCGAGAACCTGCGCCGCACCTGCCCGCTCATCCATAACATTACCAACTACGTCACCGTGAACGACTGCGCCAACATGGTGCTGGCCTGCGGTGCTTCGCCCATCATGGCCGACGATGCCGCCGAGGTGGAGGACATCACCACCATCTGCGGCGGTCTGAACATCAACATCGGCACCCTGAACAGCCGCACCATCACCAGCATGCTGCTGGCGGGCAAAAAGGCAAACCAGCTGGGCCATCCTGTGGTGCTGGACCCGGTGGGTGCGGGTGCATCCCGCCTGCGCACCGACACGGCTTTCCGCCTGCTCCGGGACGTAAAGTTCACCGTGATCCGCGGCAACATCTCGGAGATCAAAACGCTGGCCTCCGGCGCGGGAACCACCAAGGGCGTGGATGCCGATGTGGCCGATAAAGTTACTGAGGAAAATCTGGATTCTGCCGTGGCCTTTGCCAAGGCCTTTGCAGCCCAGACGGGTGCCGTTATTGCCATTACCGGTGCCATCGACATCGTGGCCGATGCCGAAAAAGCCTACTGCATCCGCAACGGCAATGCCATGATGAGCAGCATCACCGGTACGGGCTGCCAGCTTTCGGCCCTGACGGCGGCGTTCGTCACCGCCAACCCCGGCCATCCGCTGGAAGCCGCTGCAGCTGCAGTGTGCGCCATGGGCCTTGCGGGCGAGACCGCCCACAAGCGCCTGACCCCGCTGGACGGCAACTCCACCTACCGCAATTATATCATCGATGCCATTTACAATATGACCCCGGATCAGCTGGAAGAAGGAGCAAACTATGAAGTGCGATAAGCAGAACATGCTTCTGTATGCCGTCACCGACCGCGCATGGGTGGGAAAGCAGACCCTCTATGAACAGGTGGAGAGCGCCCTGAAGGGCGGTGTCACCTGTGTGCAGCTGCGTGAAAAAGAGCTGGACGACGAAGCCTTTCTGAAAGAGGCTGTGGAGATCCATGCTCTGTGCCAGCGCTACGGCGTGCCGTTCTTTGTGAACGACAATGTGGACATTGCCATCCGCTGCCACGCCGAGGGCGTGCATGTGGGGCAGGAGGATATGGCCGCAGCGCAGGTGCGCGCCCGTGTGGGCGAGGGAATGATGATCGGCGTTTCCGTCCACAGTGTGGAGGAAGCACGGGAAGCCGTCAAGCACGGCGCAGACTGCCTTGGTGTGGGTGCGGCCTTTGCCACCCACACCAAGACCGATGTGGACGTTCTGCCCCATGAGACCCTGAAGGCCATCTGTGATGCCGTGGACATCCCGGTGGTGGCCATTGGCGGCATCCACAAGGAGAACATCCTGCAGCTCAAGGGCACCGGTGTGGATGGCGTGGCCCTTGTGAGCGCCATCTTTGCAGCAGACGACATCGAGACCGAGTGCAAAGAGTTGAAAGCCCTGTCGGAGCAGATCATCTGACCGATCCCGCGGCAAACCGGGGACACCACCTTGGGCCGCGTTATAAAATTCATGGAGAAAACCAACATGAAAAGCGTATTTTGCGCAGGTGCCGGCATCCAGAACGTTCTGTTTTTTCTGAATGACGGCTGCCTTTCCCTACCCTTGTATGACCAGCACCCTGCTGTTCAGAGATAAACTGTCATTTGGAGGAACAGAGCGTATGCAGACTTATACCACTCAGATGGATGCTGCCCGCAAGGGCATCATCACGCCGCAGATGGAGATCGTGGCTAAAAAAGAGTATCGCACCACCGAGGAGATCCGCCAGTGGGTGGCCGAGGGCAAGGTAGCCATCCCGGCCAACAAGCACCACGAGTGTTTGAACCCCGAGGGCGTCGGCTCCATGCTGCGCACCAAGATCAACGTGAACCTCGGCGTCTCCCGCGACTGCAAGGACTACAACGTGGAGATGCAGAAGGTGATGAGCGCCGTCAACATGGGTGCCGAAGCCATTATGGACCTGTCCAGCCACGGCAACACCCAGCCCTTCCGCCAGAAGCTGACCCACGAGTGCCCGGTGATGATCGGCACCGTGCCGGTGTACGATTCGGTCATCCACTACCAGCGCGATCTGGCTGAGCTGACCGCACAGGACTTCATCGATGTGGTGCGCCTGCATGCAGAGGACGGTGTGGACTTTGTCACCCTGCACTGCGGCATCACCCGCAAGACCATCGAGCAGATCCGCAAGCACAAGCGCAAGATGAACATTGTCAGCCGCGGTGGTTCTCTGGTGTTTGCATGGATGAGCATGACCGGCAACGAGAACCCCTTCTACGAGCACTTTGACGAGATCTGCGAGATCTGCGCCGAGCACGATGTGACCATCTCGCTGGGCGATGCCTGCCGTCCCGGCTGTCTGGCTGACGCCACCGATGTGTGCCAGATCGAGGAGCTGGTGCGTCTGGGCGAGTTGACCAAGCGCGCATGGGCACACAACGTGCAGGTGATGGTGGAAGGCCCCGGCCATGTGCCCCTGAATCAGGTGGCTGCCAACATGGAGGTGCAGAAGAGCATCTGCATGGGCGCACCCTTCTATGTGCTGGGACCCCTCGTCACCGATATCGCCCCCGGTTACGACCACATCACCGCTGCCATCGGCGGCGCTGTGGCTGCAGCCAGCGGTGCAGCTTTCCTGTGCTATGTGACCCCCGCCGAGCATCTGGCTCTGCCCAATGTGGACGATGTGAAGCAGGGCATCGTGGCCTCCAAGATCGCTGCCCACGCCGCCGATATCGCCAAGGGCATCCCCCACGCCCGGGACATCGACGATAAGATGGGCGATGCCCGCCGTGTGCTGGACTGGGATGCACAGTTCGCCTGCGCACTGGACCCGGAGACCGCAAAGGCCATCCGCGATGCCCGCCTGCCGGAGGACGACCACAGCGACACCTGCAGCATGTGCGGCAAGTTCTGTGCCGTGCGCAGCATGAACAAGGCGCTGGCCGGTGAGTACATCGACATTCTGTAAAAATCTTCTGTTTTGCGCGCAGCAGCGTGCATCTTCCTCCGCCGCCCGGTATGACCGCCGGGCGGCTTTTGTGTTGTAATTCCAAAAAGATTGTGTTAAAATAACAATAAGGCGCTGATTGCAAAATTGGTGGTCATGCTTTCTATCCCGTATCGCTGGTTTTTCTATTTCTACATAGAACAAGCAGAGGTCCGGGAGGAAACTTTTTTGAAAGTACCCTGCCCGGAGCCTTGAAGGCGAAGGGAGGGATATCGAATGAATCTGCTGGAGACTCTCGCATTGCTCACGTTCATTCTCGCGTTGTTGAGCTTGGTCGTGGATGTGATCCGTCTGACCGTTGAGGTCATGGCAAAGTTTTCCCAGATGAAAAGCGATGATAACAAAAAAGATTGACCGCCTCACAGTTCCCCAACTCGAGCGGTCAATCTTTTTGACTAACGGGATGGAAAGCTGACCTTTGCAGTCAGCGCCCCTTCTGTTTGTAGTATAATCGAAGCTATGTGATTTGTCAAGTTATCCTGTTCCATCGATTATTTCTATCGATTTTTTAGAATTTACAATTCTTCTGTACTGTACTATAATGAAGTTATCGTCTTCATTCCATTGATCTACAGGAGGAATCTGCCTTGCTGGTAAATCTTATCGAATCCGTCTATCGCCTGCTGTGGGGCGACCTGTTCACCATCCCGCTGGGCGGCGGCATCGGCATTTCCTTCATGGTGGTGCTGCTGTTCACGGCGGGCATCTGGTTCACCTGCCGCACCCGTCTTTTGCCGGTGCGGCTGTTCCGGGATATGATCGCCGCCGTGTGCGAGAAAAAGCAAGGCAGGAACGGCCTTTCCTCCTTCCAGACGCTGGTCATTTCCACCGCCACCCGCGTGGGCATGGGCAATCTGGTGGGCGTGGTGGCCGCTGTTTCTGCAGGCGGTGCCGGTGCGGTGTTCTGGATGTGGGTCACTGCCATTCTGGGTGCGTCCACCTCCTTTATCGAATCCACCCTTGCCCAGAAATACCGCCAGCCCGACCCGCTGTACGGCGGCTGGCGCGGCGGACCGGCTTACTATCTGCATGTGCTGGCGGAGCGCAGGCGCGGCAAAAAGCTCAAACGCTCTGTGGTAGCGGCACTGTTTGCGGCGTCTGGCCTCATCTGCTGGTGCGGCATCAGTCAGGTGATCTCCAACTCGGTCAGTTCTGCGTTTGAAAATGCGTTCCATATTCCGCCGCTTACTACCACACTGGTGCTCACGGCCATTGCGGCGGTGATCGTGCTGCGCAAGAATGCCACCGTGAAAAGTCTGGACGTGATGGTGCCCATCATGGCGGTGTGCTATTTTGTCATCACCGTGGGCATCGTGCTGTTCAACCTGCCCAAGCTCCCGGCGGTGTTCGGGCGCATCTTTGCGGAAGCGTTCGGTCTGCGGCAGGCCGTGGCTGGCGGCTTTGGTGCTGTGCTGATGAACGGTGTCAAGCGCGGCCTGTTCTCCAACGAAGCGGGCAGCGGTTCGGCACCCTGTGCAGCTGCCGCCGCAGAGTGCGACGACCCGGTCAAGATGGGCTTTGTGCAGGCACTGGGCGTGCTGATCGATACGGTGGTGATCTGCAGCTGCACGGCCTTTTTGATGCTGCTGGTGCCGCAGGAGATCACGGAAGGACTTGCGGGCATGGACCTTTTGCAGACTGCCCTGCAGTACCATCTGGGCGGCTTTGGTGTCGTGTTCATTGCGTTCACGCTGGCGCTGTTCAGCTTTTCCACCTTTCTGGGCGTTTTGTACTATGCCCGCGGCAATGTGGCCTATCTGTGCGGCGACAACTGGTGGAGCCAGACCGTGTATAAGCTGATCGCGCTGGCCATGCTGGTGATCGGCGGTATGCAGGCCTACACGGTGGTGTGGGATCTGGGCGACGTTGGCATTGGCCTGATGACCATTTTCAACATGATAGCCTTGGTGCCCATGGCAAAGGAAGCGCTTGCCGCCCTGAACGACTACGAAAAACGCAAAAAACTGCAGTAAATAGCAAAGGCCCGGCTCCCTGTAACATGGGAACCGGGCCTTTCAGGTTATTTTATTGCAGATCAGATTTGTTTAAAAGCAGCCCGCCTACAAGCCCGACCAGCGCGGGCAGCACCCAGCCAAAGCCCATGCTGCCCAGCGGCAGAGCGTTGGCGGCGGCAGATACTGCCCCCAGCGGCAGCGCAGCGGCGATGCTCTGCAGGGCGGTCAGGCCCATGCACAGCGGATACACCGCCCGGTGCTTTTCAAGGCCCGGCATAAAGGAAAGCAGGATCAGCACGATGGCTGCGGGATAAATGGCGTTCAGCACCGGAGTGGACAGCCGGATGATGGCAGCAAGGCCGAGGTTCGATACCAGCATACTGGCCACAGCAAAAAAAGCTGCGATGGCAGGGTAGGGGATGCGGGGCAGAAGCTGATGAAAATACTGACCCACGCAGGCGATCAGGCCCACGCAGGTGTTGAAGCATGCAATCACAAAAATGGCTGCGACCAGTACAAGGCCCGCCCGGCCGAACAGCTGCTGTGCCAGAGCGGTGAGCACTTCGGCACCGGTGGCAAGGCCCGGATACACCGTGCCGGTCTCGGCCCCGGCGTGGCCCAGCATAGCGTAGACCACCAGCAGCAGCCCGCCTGCAATAAAACCGGCCCGGATGGTGCCGCCCTCCACGGCGCGGCTCTCTGTGACACCCCGGGCGCGGATGTTCAGGGCGATGACCGCGCCAAAATTCAGCCCGGCCAGCGTGTCCATGGTCTGGTAGCCGTACAGGATGCCCTGCACAGCGGGCAGGGCTGCGTACTCTGCGCTGGGTGTGCCGTAGTGTGCCGCCAGCGGATGGGTGAGACACCCGGCAAACAGCACCACGATGAGCACGATCAGACAGGGGCAGAGGATGCGGCCCAGCCAGTCGGTAAGCTTTTCCGGCCGCAGCGCCACCAGAAAGGCCGCGGCAAAAAATACTGCTGAGTAGCCCAGCTGCAGCCCGGCACTGCTGCCCACCAACGGCACCAGCATCTGGAAGGAGGTACTGGCGGTGCGGGGAATGGCAAGGCAGGGCCCGATGGAAAGATACACCAGAATGGTGAACACCATGGCGAACACCGGATGCACCCGGCCGGCAAGCTTATCCAGACCACCTGCCCGTGCCACAGCCACCACGCCCGCAATGGGCAGGCCGACGGCGCTGACGGCAAGGCCCGCAAAGGCGGGCCAGAGGCTGGTACCGGCCTGTGCGCCCAGATGCGGTGGGAAGATCAGATTCCCGGCTCCAAAAAACATGGAAAATAGCGTAAAACTGACCAAAAGCAGATTTTTGCCGGAGAGCTTCTGCATAGGACAGACACCTCATTTCTTTCCTGCATCAAAGATGACAGAGATTTATACAGTTCAGTTTATCGTTTTATGCATTTCATGTCAAGAAAGAAAAACATGAAGAAAAGTAATGACAGGCATGATAAGCTCTTATGCATCATGATGCACGGGTCATTGGCGTTTGGAAAAAGATGTGGTATGATACTTATACGATCCGCAGAGCGGAGGCCATTTTAGACCGTCAGGAGCAGGAAAGAACCATGAACCAACACAAACAACTTTTTCAGCGGCTGGGCGCTGCGGCCTTCTGGCTGGCGGTGTGGCAGTGCGCCGCCATGGCGGTGGGACAGGAGGTGTTCCTTGTTTCGCCGGTGCAGGCGGTGCGCACTCTTTTGCAGCTTTTGCCGCAGGCAGAGTTCTGGCAGCGGGTGGGTTTCAGCTCCGGGCGCATTCTGCTGGGTTTTGGGCTGGGCGTGGCCGTAAGCATCGTGCTGGCTGTGGCCGCACAGGCGTGGCACACGGCAGATGTGCTGCTTGCTCCGGTGCTGCAGCTGGTCAAAGCCACGCCGGTGGCAAGCTTTATCATTCTGGCGCTGGTGTGGGTGCGGGGGGCATCGCTTTCGGTGCTCATCAGCTTTTTAATGGTGCTGCCCGTGCTGTACGGTGCGGTGCGCACCGGCATCCAGAGCGCAGACCCACAGCTGTTGGAGATGACGAAGGTGTTTTGCCTTCCGCTGGGCCGACGGCTGCGGGCGGTGTGGCTGCCTGCGGTGCTGCCGGCTTTCCGGCAGGGATGCAGCGTGGCCCTTGGCATCTGCTGGAAGAGCGGCGTTGCCGCTGAGGTGATCGGCCTGCCCAATGGCAGCATCGGCGATGCACTCTACCGGGCCAAGATCACCCTTTCCACCGGGGAGCTGTTCGCATGGACGTTTGTGATCATCCTGCTCAGCGCCGGGTTTGAAAAGCTGTTCCTGCTGCTTCTGGACTGCGTGACCCGCGCCGTGACCGGGGAGGTGCCGCAATGCTGACCATCAAGCATCTGACAAAACAGTTCGGGGAGAAAACGCTTTTCCGGGATCTCTGCCTCACGGTGGAAGGCCCGGCGGTGCTGTGGGCACCCAGCGGCTGGGGCAAGACCACATTGCTGCGCATCCTCATGGGGCTGGAAGAACCCACTTCTGGCATAGTACAGGGCGTTGGCCGGGTGGCAGCAGTGTTTCAGGAAGACCGGCTCTGCCCGCAGCTGACAGCTGTGCAGAACGTGACGCTGGTATTGCCCGGCAGTGCAGAACAATACAAAGAGCAAATCATAAAAGATTTTCAACAGTTTGGCATGGATGCTGCCGCATTGGCCCTGCCTGCCGCACGGCTTTCCGGCGGACAGAAGCGCCGCACGGCTCTGCTGCGGGCTTTGTGGGCCGCCAGCGATACGCTGCTGTTAGACGAACCCTTTACCGGCATGGACCCGGACACCCTTGCCGCTGCTGCGGCGCTGCTGCGGGAGCGCCGCGGAGAAAAGCCTGTCTTGCTGGCTACCCACGACCGCGAAGCCATCCGCCTTCTGGGCTGGCCGGTGGTTGAGCTGGAAAATGCCTGAGCCTGCATCTATCCTATAGAATGAAAAATTAGAATGAAAAATCGGAAAGACCAGAACGGCCTTTCCGATTTTTTGCTGCTTGGAATATTTTACTGAAAAATACGCAGGGGATACGGCGAACTGCATCAGTTCAGCAGCTTTGCCGGGTCAAGGTACTGCTCACCCTGCAGTACTTCCAGATGGATATGCGTCTCCTCGGCGCATTCGTTGGGAATGCTACCTGCACGGCCAAGTATCTGGCCCACACTCACTTCATCGCCGGTCTGCACCGTGGGGTCGGCAGTGCCGCACACCCGCCACAGGTGCCCGGCGCTGTCCTCGATGCACACCACACTGCCCCAGCGGCTATCGGTGTCCACGGCGGTCACCTTACCGGCGGCGGGAGCACACACCTGTGCATCCTGCGCACAGGCGTAGTCCACACCGTTGTGGGTGCGCCAGTCGCCAAGGGTGCTGCTGTACACCAGCTCATCGCCGCTGTAGGCGTTCAAGACCCTGCCCGAGACGGGCTGCGTGGAGGCAGGCGCAGCTGAACTGCTGGCAGGCGAGGATGCGCCCTGCAGTGCGGAGGGTTCGTGCACCAAACCAGAGCCAGACTGCGCCCCAGAAGAGGACGCAGAGGATGCGGGCTTGGGTACATTTGCCGCAGATTCTGCGGCGTCGGTCACGGGCTGCTGCCATACATCGTCCTCCTGTGGGTCAAGGGTGAGCTGTGGCTCCGGGGCAGGTTCCTCCTGCGGGGTCGTCAGGTCGTCGTAGCTCTTTTTCAGTTCATCCCGCACGGTGCGCACTGCCCACACGCCCGCCGCTGCGGCTGCGACGAGACAGGCCAGCAGTGCCAGTGTAAAGCCCCTGCTGCGCAAAAATTTTTTGATCTGCTCCATTGTCGTTACTCCCATCTGCTGCATTGTGTACGCATTGCTTCTGGGCTTAGTGTGGGACAGCAGGGCGGGTTTTATGCATTCTTTTATTTAAATGCCCTCCGCGTTGCTCTGGGCATATTTAGAGGAAATGATATTTTGTAATATAGCAGCCCAGCCAGACCTGCGGGTCTGGCTGGGCTGCACTTTCAGGGGAAGGGCCGCAGCCGGAAAATGCATCTTCCCTCTGTGGCCTTCTGTGTTGATACCCAGAGCGAAGCGGAGGATATTCTAAATGATATTACCAAACAAAAAGGCCCTCCCTTTTCGGGAGAGCCTTTGCGGATCAATAATCAGTTGCGGCGGCGGCTGTTCATGCCCAGCAGGCGCACAACATACAGGAAGATGTTGATGAAGTCCAGATACAACGTCAGTGCACCGTAAATGGAAGCCTTCTCGGCCAGCTCACCGTCATAGGCGTAGTAGGAGAACATCTGGCTCAGCTTCTGGGTGTCGTAGGCGGTCAGCAGCATGAACACCACCAGACCGACAGCGCTGTACAGCACCGTGGTGAGGAAGCTCATGCCGAACAGCATGCCCACAAAGCCGGTGATGATGAGCGCGAACAGGCCCATCATCAGCTTGGGACCCCAGCCGGATAGATCCTTGTGGGTAGTAGTGCCGTAGACCGCCATCAAGCCGAAGTACAGCGAGGTGGCAAGGAAGGCCAGCACCAGAGTGCCCAGATCAAATATCAGGAAGTAGTAGCTCAGCACCATGCCGTTGAGCAGTGCATAGGCAAAGAAGGTGGCTCTTGCACCGCCCACCGACATGTTCTGCACGCGGGAGCTGAGCACATACACCAGCACCAGCTCTGCGATGGTGAACACCAGATACAGCGAGTTGACGACGTACAGCAGCGGGGTAGCGGCTGTAACGAACGCCGCTGCAAAGGTGATGAGCAGGCCTACCGCCATCCAGCGGTAGGTGCGGTTCATATAGTCAGCCGAGGTCATGGCAGGCTCCGTGTAGCCTCGATCGTAACCATTGTAATTGTAATCCATATGGGACTCCTCCAGTCTCTTTCTGCCGGAACATTTTTTCCTTGCTCCGGTCTACGGAATATAGTATACTGCATAGAAATGAACGTTTCATGAAAAAGGCTGTGATATTGTATGTCTCTTGGGCTTTATTTACACATACCCTACTGTTTTTCCAAATGCAGATACTGCGATTTCTATTCCCATCCCGGTGAGCGCGGCGTGCCGGATGCCTATGTGGAGGCTCTTGTGCGGGAGCTTGACCGCTTTGCACCGGAGAGGCCCCTGCAGCCGGACACCCTTTATTTTGGCGGCGGCACGCCCAGCCTGCTGCGCCCGGAGCAGGCAAAACGGTTGATCGATGCGGCCCGGCCGATGCCGGAGGCCGAGATCACACTGGAAGCAAACCCGGAGACGGTGACGGAAGAAAGCCTTGCAGGCTTCCGGGAGGCGGGCGTGAACCGCATCTCTTTCGGGGTGCAGTCTGCCCGGGATACCCAGCTGCGCACACTGGGCAGGCCGCACACGGCAAAGCAGGCGCGGGCTGCATTTGCCGCCGCGCGGCGCGCAGGCTTTGCGAACATCAGCGGTGACATCATGCTGGCACTGCCGCACTACACCGAAGCCGAGTTTGACGAAACGCTGGAACTGATCGAGGGTGGTGGGGCTACCCATATTTCGGCATATCTGCTGAAGATCGAGCCGGATTCGGCCTTTGGTAAACATCCGCCCGAAGGCCTGCCCACCGGCGACGAGGCGGCTGATTTTTACCTCTACGCGGTGGAGCAGCTGGAACACCACGGCTACAAACAGTACGAGATCTCCAACTTTGCAAAGCCCGGCTATGAGGGCAGACACAACCTCATTTACTGGGACTGTGGCGACTATCTGGGCCTTGGCCCGGCGGCGCACTCCTGCATGGGCGGCAGACGGTTCTACTACCCGCCGGACACCGCCGCTTTCCTGAACGATGCCGCCGCCCCGGTGATGGACGGCAGCTGCGGCGCAGAGGACTACCTTATTTTACAGCTGCGCCTGCGCAAAGGCCTTTCGCTGGATGCATACAAAAAACTTTACGGGAAAGAATTTTCCACCGCACAGCTGGCCTTTGTGCAAAACTGCGTCCGGGCGGGCTATGCAAGCTTTGACGGCCGCACCCTTGCCCTGACCCCGGCGGGTCTCATCGTGCAGAACAGCATCCTTGCCCAGCTGTTGTAATTGGCAGAAATACGGCAACACATTGCTTTTGCGTGTCGATTCTGGTATGATATACTCGTATTATTAGGCGATGGGAGAGAAAACGGATGGCGAAAGTATTGATCGTCGGCGCAGGCGCGGCAGGACTGATGGCGGCGGGTGCCGCCGTGCGGCAGGGGCATCAGGTGACGGTGCTGGAACACATGGATAAGCCCGGCCAGAAGATCCTTGTCACCGGCAAGGGCCGCTGCAATGTGACCAACGACTGCCCGGCAGAGGAATTTCTACGCCATGTGCGCACAAACCCGCGCTTTCTGTATTCGTCGCTGGGGGCCTTTCCACCGGCAAAGACCATGGAACTGTTCGAGGGCCTTGGCGTGGAGCTGAAGGTGGAGCGCGGCCGCCGGGTGTTTCCAGTATCGGACAAGGCCGAGGAGATCCGGCAGGCTCTTTTGCGCTATGCGCAGGATGCTGAACTCGTGCATGACGGCGCGAAAAAGCTGCTATTGGAAGAGGTAACACCGGAGCCGGAAGCAGCTCCCGCCGCACCGGAAAACCCGCGCCACCCCAAAAAGAAAAAGGCAGGCCCGGCACTGCGGTGCATCGGTGTGCGGGGCACCTCCGGCCGGGAGTATCGGGCAGATGCCGTGCTGGTGGCCACCGGCGGCGTGAGCTACCCCACCACCGGCTCTACCGGCGATGGCTACAAACTGGCCCAGCAGGCCGGGCACACCCTCATCGAGCCGGTGCCCAGTCTGGTCAGTCTTGTGAGCCATGACGCGGACTGCAAAAAGATGATGGGCTTGGCGCTGAAAAACGTCACCCTGACCCTGTTCGAGGACAGCAAAGCCATTTTTGACGAGCAGGGCGAAATGCTGTTCACTCATTTTGGCATCAGCGGCCCGCTGACTTTGAGCGCATCCAGCCATCTGGGCGACATGAAAAAACACAAGTATCATGCGGAGATCGACCTCAAGCCCGCTCTCAGCGAGGAGCAGCTTTATGACCGCATCACGCGGGATTTTGCCCTGCTGGCAAACCACGCGGCGCAGGGCGCACTGGTCAAGCTTTTGCCGTCCAGTATGCAGCCGGTGATGGTGGCGCGCTGGGGCATCGACCCGGCTACCAAGGCCAACCAGATCACCCGGGAGCAGAAGAGGGAGCTGGTGCAGCTGATGAAGCACTGGCGGGTGTCCATTGATGCCCGGGGCGATCTGGCCCACGCGGTGATCACCAGCGGCGGCGTGTCCGTGCGGGAGGTGGACCCCAAAACCATGCAGAGCAAAAAGGCGCTGGGCCTTTACTTTGCAGGCGAAGTGCTGGATGTGGATGCCTATACCGGCGGCTACAACCTGCAGATCGCCTTCTGCACTGCACAGGCATTTGCAAATCATCTGTAATTACAGATAAAACAATTTTAAATGCCCTCCGCGCTGCTCTGGGCATATTTATAGGAATAGATTTTTTTGATTTGTATTTTGAAAACGACTGCGGTCGTTTTCAAAATACGTTTTCACAAAAAGAGTTGTTGCCGGGATAGTCTCACAGACCGCTGCGCAACTGTTCCCGAAGGGAACGAGCAGCAGATTCAGTTGGCCGTTGCGGCCCCGCTTGTGAAAAATCAAATCTGGAAAATCCGCAGATTTTCCAGATTTATAAATGTTTAAAATAATTTTCCGCTGAAGATGGCCAGAGCGTGAGCGGAGGCCATTTTAAATCGTTCAGTTTAAAAAAGGAGAGATACAACATGGTATCTGTTGCGATCGACGGGCCTGCAGGTGCAGGCAAATCTACGCTGGCACGCCGTCTGGCGGCTGAAATGGGCTATATTTATGTGGATACCGGTGCCATGTACCGCGCCATCGGCCTGTATGCCCTGCGCGCAGGCAAGGACCCCAAGGACAACGCAGCGGTCAACGCGCTGCTTCCCCAGATCGAACTGCGGCTGGCCTCCATTGAGGGCGAGCAGCACATTTATTTAAAGGAAGAGGATGTGAGCACCGCCATCCGCACCGAGGCCGCAGGTATGGCTGCCTCTGCCGTGGGCGCAAACCCGACTGTGCGCGCCTTTCTGCTGGAACTGCAGCGGGATATGGCCAAAAAGCAGGACGTGCTGATGGACGGCCGCGACATCGGCACGGTGGTGCTGCCGGATGCCACGGTGAAGATCTTCCTCACCGCCACGCCGGAAGCCCGCGCCACACGCAGGTGGAAAGAGTATCAGGCCAAGGGCATCGATACTCCCTATGAAGAGGTGCTGGCCGACGTGAAGCAGCGGGACTATCAGGACACCCACCGTGCCGCTGCACCCCTGAAGCAGGCGGACGATGCCGTGCTGCTGGACACTTCGGAGCTGGATTTTGAACAGAGCCTTGCTGCAATGAAGAAGATCATTGCGGAGAAAGTGAATAAAACGATAAAATGATATTATATTACATCTTAGTGCCCTTTGCGTGGCTTTTGTGGCATATCGGCTTCCGCATCCATGTAGAGGGCCGCGAAAACCTGAAAAAGGTGCAGACAAAGGGCTGCATCCTTGCGCCCACCCATGTCTCCGCCATCGACCCGGTGTTCATCGTGGTCACCCGGTGGGGCAGGCGGATGATCGTGTTCGCCAAGAAGGAACTGTTCGAGATCAACGCCCTGCTCACATGGTTCTTCCGCTGCTGCGGCGCGGTGTGCGTGCGCGGCACAAAGGATGAAATGGCTGCCATTGAGCAGACCGTAGAAAAGTGCAGAAACGGCGAAACACTGCTCATCTTCCCGGAAGGCACCCGCGAAAAGGACGGGAAGCTTCTGCCGCCCAAGAGCGGACTGTTCGTCATTGCGGCGGGGGCCGGGGTGGACGTAGTGCCCTGCCGCATCCTGTACGATACGCCGGATGGAAAAATGCACCTGTTCTGCAAAGTACGGGTGATCTACGGCGAGCCGATGCCTGCAGAGCAGTTTGCCATGGAGAGCCGCCGCGACACCAAAAAGCTGCGTGCCAACAAGCAGGCCCTGCTGGATGCGTGGGAAAAGATGGGGGCGTAAAAGATGGAGATCCGAGTTGCCAAAACGGCGGGGTTCTGCTTTGGTGTCAAGCGGGCGGTGGACCTGACCTATGGCCTGCTGAACGAAGGCTGCAAGGTGGCCACCCTCGGCCCGCTGATCCATAACCCGCAGGCTGTGGAGGATATGCAGAAAAAGGGTGCCCTTGTGGCGGATGCCATCGCCGGTGTGCCCGCCGGGTACGAGGTGGTCATCCGCAGTCACGGCGTGCCGCGCACCGTGTACGACGAGCTGGATGCGCGCGGCATCACCTACCATGATGCCACCTGTCCCTTCGTGCAGAAGATCCAGCGCATTGCCGCCGAGGCCGAAAAGGCGGGGGCGGTGCTGCTGGTGGCAGGCGACAAGACCCATCCGGAGGTGCAGGGGATCGTGGGCCACACCCGCGGAGAGGTGTTCGTTTTTGCCGATCTGGCCGAGTTGAAGGCATGGAAAGGCCCCTCTGACCCGCAAAAACCCCTGTTTGCAGTTGCACAGACCACATTTCAGGTTACAAAATGGCAAGAAAGTTCGGAGTTTCTCAAAAAAGCCTATACAAACGCCCGAATTTTTGATACAATATGTAATGCGACGTGGGCGAGGCAACAGGAAGCGGAAGACCTCAGCCAAAAATGCGACATCATTGTTGTCATTGGCGGTCATCATTCTTCCAATACCCAAAAGCTGGTACAGGTCGCCGCAAAACACACGCGTGCCGTAACGGTCGAGACAGCGAGCGAACTTCGGCCGGAATGGTTTGCAGATGTTAAAGTGGCGGGCGTGACAGCCGGGGCTTCAACGCCATCGTCTATTATTGAGGAGGTACTTAACAGTATGAGCGCAGAAATCAATGACAGCATGAGCTTTGAGGAGATGCTGAATGCATCCGAGGAAAAGCGTGTTCATGCAGGCAGTATTGTGAAAGGAATCGTGACCAGCATCTCTGCCAACGAGATCCAGGTGGATATCGGAGCGAAGCAGACCGGCTTTGTCAAGCTGAGCGAGCTGACCGATGATTCCTCCGCCAAGGTCGAAGACCTGGTGAAGGTTGGCGATGAGCTGGACCTCATCGTCGAGAAGGTTATGGATCAGGATGGCGTCATCCAGCTCTCCCGCAAGAAGCTCGCATCTCGCAAGGGCATGGAAGAGATCGCCAAGGCAGCTGAGTCCGGCGAGGTCGTCGAGGGCGACGTCACCGAGTTCAACAAGGGCGGCGTTGTGGTCAACGTCAAGGGCGTCAAGGTGTTCGTTCCTCGTTCTCAGGCTACTATGCGCCGTGATGAGGACTACACCGCTCTGGTTGGCCAGCACGTTCAGCTGGTTGTCACCGAGTGCTCCGGCCGCAAGATCGTCGGCAGCATCAACAAGGTGACCGCTGAGCAGAACAAGGCAAAGCGTGAAGAGTTCTGGGCAAACGTTGAGGTGGGCAAGACCTACACCGGCGTTGTCAAGAGCCTGACTTCTTACGGTGCATTCGTCGATATCGGCGGTGTGGACGGTCTGTGCCACATCAGCGAGCTGAGCTGGAACCGCATCAAGCATCCTTCCGAGGTCGTCTCCGTTGGTGACACCATCGAAGTGTATGTGAAGGACATCGACACCGAGAACCACAAGGTCTCTCTGGGCTACAAGAAGGCCGAGGACAACCCCTGGGAGCAGCTGAAGAACAACTACCCCATCGGCAGCACCTTCCATGCTCCGGTCGTCTCCCTGACCAAGTTCGGTGCATTCGTCCGCATCCTGCCGGGTGTTGATGGTCTGGTCCACATCAGCGAGATCAGCAATGACCGCGTTGAGAAGGTCTCTGACGTACTGAAGGTCGGCGATATGGTCGATGTGAAGCTGCTGGATGTCGACTTCGACAAGAAGCGCATCAGCCTGTCTATGAAGGCCCTGCTGAACGACGACGCTGAGTAATCAGCCTTTCGTTCGGAAGAAAAGCTTCTGACACAATGCGATCAACAGCCCCGTTGCCGGGAAAACGGCGGCGGGGCTGTTTTTGTTAAGGAGAGAACCCTCTCAGTCACCTGCGGTGACAGCTCCCCCGAAGGGGAGAGCTTTTGGCAAAAGAGGGCAGGCTCGCCGCGCCCGCAATAAAACCTCGCCCTTCGGGAGAGGTGGACGCGAGCAGCGCGAGCGGACGGAGAGGGTTTGACGAACTATGATAAATTTTTTCAAGAAACACTGGGAAGTGCTGAGCTATCTGGTTTTCGGCGTGCTGTGCACCCTGCTGAACATTGTGCTGTATGCGCTGTTCAACAAGCTGTTTGGCTATACAGCCGCCAACAGCTGGGGCAATGTGCTGGATAACATCATCTGCATCCTGTTTGCCTACTGCACCAACCGCGCCTTTGTGTTCCGCAGCAAAACGCAGGGCAAGGCCATGGCGAGGGAATTTGGTGCATTCGTCACCTGTCGTCTGGGTACAATGCTGCTGGACACTGCAATTATGCTGGTGCTGGGCAATCTGCTGGCTGCGCAGGGTGCAGCGCTGATGGACGAGCTGATGCAGGGGGTGCTGAGCGTGGTGGCCCACTGGCTTGGCCCGGATACGGCCATCCAGATGGCAGCCTCCTATGCAGGCACACCGGCGGGGGTCACGGATGGCTCTGCCGCTATTGCCGTCATCGGCGGTGCAGACGGCCCCACGGCGATCTTCGTTACCAGCCGCTACAATGCGCAGGCACTGTGGGGCCTTGCCGTGAAGGTCTTTTCCAATGTATTGGTGATCGTGCTGAACTATGTGTTCAGCAAGCTGATCATCTTTAAAAATCGCAAGTGAGATATTTTCTCCGCCGCAGGCGGAGAAAATATCCAATATAATTTAGGAGGTACGGTTTTATGAAGCGTGGTCTGAAAGGTTTTGCATTTCTGGTCTCCGGTCTGGTGCTGGGCATCATTGGTGCAACGGTCTCAGCAACTGCAATTGCCCTGAGTGCTGTCGGCATGGCAAAGGTGCGCCGTGCCAGCAAGTAAAAAGGAGAAAAAACATGACTCGTGAAGAAATTCTCTCCCATGTCGATCACACCCTGCTGAAGCCGGAGGCCACCTGGCCCCAGATCCAGACCCTGTGTGACGAAGCCATTGCAAACCACACCGCATCCGTCTGCATCAACACCTGCTACGTCAGGCAGGCGGTGGAGTATATGGCGGGCCGCATCCCGGTATGCTGCGTGGTAGGTTTCCCTCTGGGTGCCATGGATACCGCCAGCAAGGCGTTTGAAGCCAAGACTGCCATTGAGAATGGTGCCGCCGAGGTGGATATGGTCATCAACATCGGTCGCCTGAAGAACAAGGAGTACGATGCCGTGCGCGAGGACATCCGCGCCGTGAAGCAGGCGGTGGGCGACAAGGTCCTGAAGGTCATCATCGAGACCTGCCTGCTGACCGACGAGGAAAAGGAAAAAATGTGCGATATCGTCTGCGAGGCAGGCGCGGACTACATCAAGACCAGCACCGGCTTCTCCACCGCAGGCGCAAACTTCCACGATGTGGAGCTGATGGTCAAGGGCGTGCATGGCCGCTGCAAGGTCAAGGCTGCCGGCGGCATTTCTACCGTGGAGGACATGGAGACCTTCCTTGCGCTGGGTGCTGACCGTCTGGGCACCTCCCGCGCTGTCAAAATTCTGAACGGCGAGCAGGCAAAGGGCTATTGATCTTTCTGCGAAAAAATGCAATTATAAGTAATATTTCCGCAGAACAGAACCAGAGCGCACGCGAAGGCTGTTCTGGATCGTCTGGTTTTCCCAAGGGCCGCTGCACAAATTGCTGTGCAGCGGCCCTTTTTGATGCCAAGCCTTGCAAGCGGGGCGCGGCAGGGTATATAATACAAACAGATACTGTATAAAACAGGGGCTGTCTGCCTTGTGGGATAAGGCGGGCAGGGGAGGAAATGCAATGAATATACCCGAGATCCTTGTGGCCAATGGCACAGGGGCGGTGCTGGTATGCTTTCTGTTTCTGCTGCGGGTGCGCGGCGAGAGTAAAAACAGTGTTGGAAGTGAGCTGTTCTGCCAGATGCTGGTGGTGACTCTGCTGGCACAGGCGACAGAGACGATCAGCTTTCTGCTGGACGGCGTGCCCGGCGCGGCAAGCCGGTTCTGGCTGTACCTCATGAACACCGTCTGCACCGGCGCTACCGTGAGCGTGGGCTTTGCGTGGTGTTTGTATGTGGACTTCCGGGTCTACCACAGCACCGGACGCCTGCGCAGAAGGCATCTGTTCCTGGGCGCGCCGCTGCTGGCTGTTCTGGCGCTGCTGGCGGCGAACCTTTTCGGCACAGGATGGATCTTTACCATCTCCGCGGACAACGTTTACCATCGCGGTCCGCTGAACAGTTTGCTTTACCTGCTGCTGTTCGGCTATTATGCCGAGAGCGTGTGGCAGGTGCATAAGGCCAAGCGCGATGGCGTTACGGTGGAGTTTTTCTCGGTGTACTACTTTGTGATCACCTGTGCGGTGGGCACGGTGCTGCAGGGTGCGTTCTACGGTATGGCCTTCGGCTGGCTGTCGGTGGCCATCGCCTTTGTGTTTGTGGGCAGTCAGCTCCGCAGTCTGCGCAGCTATATCGACGAGCTGTCCGGCCTGTTTGGCCGCAAGTACATGAACTACTGTCTGGAGCGCATCCACGCCACGCAGGAAAAGGATATTTACGGCATCATGATGGACGTGAACTGCTTCAAGGAGATCAACGACACCTACGGTCATGGTGCGGGCGACCGCGCCATTCAGGAGATCGGTCACATCCTGTCCGGGGCGCTGGTGGCAAACTCGGTGGCTATCCGCATAAGCGGCGATGAGTTCATGGTGCTGATCCGGCACGGCTCGGAGGAGATCCTGAATAAGATCTGTGCCGCCATCGAGCAGCGGGTGCAGCGCTATAACGCCGCCGCCCCGGCGGGCAGCTTTCAGCTGTCTTTCTCCACCGGTGTGGCAAAGTATGAGGGCGGCAGCGTGGAGAAATTTCTGGCGGAACTGGACGAGCGGATGTATGCGGAAAAGCGCGCCTTCCACGCCGCCCGGAACGGCCATGCCGTACCGGAGCAGGGGAATGCTCCATCAATTTCAGAATAATGTCTAAAAAGAGTGATACTCTTCTTGACAATCTGACGAAGCAATGATAGAATACTGAACGTACCAACTGAATACCGACTTATCAAGAGCGGCTGAGGGGACAGGCCCTGTGAAGCCCGACAACCTGCGCGTGAGCGCAAGGTGCCAAATCCTGCGGGAAACCGAGAGATAAGAGTGCAACGCTCAGAGCTTTCGGGCTCTGGGCGCTTTTATTTTTCGCGCAAAAAAGCTTGAACGGAATGTTGGAGCAAGAAATACACACCCTGCTGTAAAAACTTTAGGAGGCAAAACAAATGGCAAGACACCTGTTTACTTCTGAGTCCGTCACCGAAGGACATCCCGACAAGATCTGCGACCAGATCTCGGATGCCATTCTGGACGAAATTCTGACCCACGACCCCAATGCCCGCGTGGCCTGCGAGACCTGTGCATCCACCGGCCTTGTGCACATCATGGGCGAGATCACCACCAACTGCTATGTGGATTTCCAGAAGGTCGTCCGCGAGGTGGTGGCAGATATCGGCTACACCCGCGCAAAGTTCGGCTTTGATGCCGACACCTGTGCCGTCATCTCCAACATCGACGGCCAGAGCCCCGACATCGCACTGGGCACCAACGATCAGGTGGGCGGTGCAGGCGATCAGGGCATGATGTTCGGCTATGCCTGCGATGAGACCCCGGAGCTGATGCCTATGCCCATCAGTCTGGCTCACAAGCTGGCAAAGCGCCTGACCGAGGTGCGCAAGAACGGCGAGATGGACTATCTGCGTCCGGATGGCAAGAGCCAGGTCACTGTGGAGTACGATGAGAACAACAAGCCCGTGCGTGTGGATGCTGTGGTCATCTCCAGCCAGCACAGCGACAGCGTCAGCATGGAACAGCTGCGTGCAGACGTGATGGAAAAGGTCATCAAGGCCACCATCCCCGCCGAGCTGCTGGACGAGAACACCAAGTACTACATCAACCCCACCGGCCGCTTCGTTGTGGGCGGCCCGCAGGGTGACACCGGCCTGACCGGCCGCAAGATCATCGTGGACACCTACGGCGGCTATGCCCGTCACGGCGGCGGTGCCTTCTCCGGCAAGGACCCCAGCAAGGTGGACCGCAGCGCAGCCTATGCGACCCGCTGGGTGGCAAAGAACATTGTGGCTGCAGGTCTTGCCAAGCAGTGCGAAGTGCAGGTGGCCTACGCCATCGGCGTGGCAAAGCCTGTGTCCATCATGGTGGACACCTTCGGCACCGGCACCGTCTCGGATGAGAAGATCGAGCAGGCTGTGGAAAAGGTCTTTGACCTGACCCCCGCCGCCATCATCCGCGAACTCGACCTGCGTAAGCCCATCTACCGCAAGCTGGCCGCATACGGCCACATGGGCCGCGAGGATCTGGGCGTGAAGTGGGAGAACACCGACCGCGTGGATGCCCTGAAGGCTGCGGTCGCTGCCCTGTAAGCGGAACACAAAGCACCTATCGCAATCATATAAAATAAGAAGGCATCTGCAACGATCGCTTCTGAGCTTCTGAAGCTCAGCAAATTTGTTGCAGATGCCTTTGTTTTTGCGGCTCTGCCGGGGAGGGCGAACGAGCGAAAACAGCAGCATCTCTGCTGCCCGGCACACTGCATTTTTATCTCCCGGAAGAGTAATCCCGGCAGACTGCTCAGACAAAGAAAAGTCTTACTTTTCTGCGAAAATCAGCCGAAATTTGCGAAATGGCAAAGAATCGGCTGTCTTTTTGTCGAAAACACACATTCTCTTTGAGAAAAAAGAAAAACAGCTGTGCAAGGCGCAGAAAATCCTGACATGAAACAAATTGATATGGCAGAATCGACGAAATGTGATAAAATAAAACCAGATATGCGCTCTTGTGTGCATGATACGGATCGTAAACAGCAATAAGGAGTTATGACTATGTCTATTGAAATTTCCCCGAAGTCGTTCTTTGAGCAGCCCAGCGTGGCAGATATGCGGCTGATCTCCTGCCCCGGTGCAGAGGAACTGACCGGCCTGATCGACAAGCATCTGGTCCGCTGGGCCAAGGCTGCCGGAATTGACAAAGAGACCTTCATTATTCCTTGCGACTGCCCCCGCTTCCAGAGTGGCGATGCCAAGGGTCTGGTGAAGGAGTCGGTGCGCGGCGACGATATCTTCATCGTGGTCGATCCCGGCAACTACAGTGTGACCTACAAGCTGTTCAACTACGAGAACCACATGTCTCCGGACGATCACTTCGCCAACCTGAAGCGCCTGATCCAGGCAGTGGCCGGCAAGGCACACCGTGTGTCGGTCATTATGCCCAGCCTGTACGGCGGCCGTCAGCATCGCCGTGTGGTGCGCGAAAGTCTGGACTGCGCTGTGGCCCTGCAGGAGCTGCAGACCATGGGTGTGCGCAACATCATCACCTTTGATGCTCATGACCCCCGCGTGCAGAACGCTGTGCCGCTGATGAGCTTTGATAACGCAATGCCCACCTATCAGGTGCTGAAGAGCCTGCTGAAGAAGGACCCGGACCTGTCCTTTGATAAGAGCAAGTTTACCGTGGTCAGCCCGGACGAGGGCGCCATGAACCGCAACATGTACTTCTCCAGCGTGCTGGGCTGCAATCTGGGCATGTTCTACAAGCGCCGCGATTACACCCGCGTGGTGAATGGCCGCAACCCCATCGTTGCCCACGAGTATCTGGGCGAGAGCGTGGAAGGCAAGACCGTCTTTATCGCAGACGACATCATTGCTTCCGGCGAGAGCATGCTGGAGGTCGCCAGCAACCTGAAGGAGCGCGGCGCTGCCAACATCATCGCCAACGCCACCTTCCCCCTGTTCACCAGCGGTCTGGAGAAGTTCGACAAGGCTGTGGCCGAGGGCAAGCTGACCTATGTTGTGGGCACCAACCTGACCTACCGTATGCCTGAGCTGCTCACCCGCGACTGGTATGTGGATGTGGATGTTTCCAAGTACGCTGCATACTTTGTGGTGGCACTGAACCACGACATGTCTGTTTCCAGCATCATCGATCCGCTGAAGAAGATCGAGAACCTGCTGGCAAGCCGCAAGTAAGTTTAATACGAAAAAGGCTCTGCATCCTTGCGATGCAGAGCCTTTTTCGTATCACAAATCAAATAAAACGATCATAATTCGTCTCCATGGCTGCGCAGATACCGAACCAGCATGGGCAGCTCGTAGAGCAGCATGACGACCCAGCCCACCGCATAGCTGTAAGGCAGAGCTTCGATCTCCATTTTCCACACCAGCACGAACACCGCAGCTGCCGCCACACGGAACACCATGTTGAAGGTGCTGGACACCAGCGTGACCTTCAGATCGCCAATGCCGCGGAAGAAGCCCTGAATGCCGTTGGTGAAAGCGGGCATCAGGTAGAACAGGGAAACCGTGCGCAGGAAGCGCACGCCCAGATGGACGACCTCCGGGTCGGTGACGAACAGCTTCATGATAAAGGGCGCACCGGCAAAGCATACAACGGCGATCAGCACGCCGTAAGCGGCCTCGATGCGCATACCGCAGTGGAAGCCCTGCTTCACACGGTCGTGCTTGCCGGCACCCCGGTTCTGCGCCATGAGGGTGGTCATGGCGTGGCCGATGTTCTGCTGCGGGGTATAGGCAAAGTCGTCAATGCGGGAAGCAGCGGTAAAGGCAGCCATAGCGTTGACACCCATGGTGTTCACGATGGCCTGCACCGCGATCTTGCCAAGCTGCACGGTGGCTTGCTGCATGGCGCTGGCCCAGCCGTAGCTGACCGTTTTGCGCAGCAGCTTGCCGTCAAACACCAGCCAGCGCCTGCCCAGCTGCAGGATGGGCACCTTCCAGCGGATGTACAGTACGCACAGCACGCAGCACAGTGCTTCGCTGACCACGGTGGAAAGGGCGCAGCCGTTGCTGCCCCAGTTCAGCACCTGCACAAAGAACAGGTCGCCGCCGATGTTCAGCACAGAGCTGATCATCAGGAAATACAAGGCACTCTTGCTGTCGCCCAGTGCACGCATGGTGGCGGCAAGGAAGTTATAGAAGAAGGTGAAGATCAGGCCTGCAAACACGATGCGCAGGTAGCTGACCGCAATGGGCAGGATATCGGCGGGCACCTGCATCAGCTGCAGCAGGGGCGTGGCCAGAATGACGCACAGCGCCGAGAATGCCAGCGAGAACACGGTGCCTGCAATGGCGGTGGTGGACACCTGACGCTCCATCAGCTGGGTATTACCGGCACCGAATGCGGTACTGACCAGAATGCCGGCACCCAGACACATGCCGTTGATAAACAGGATGGCCAGAGTCATGAGCGGGTTGGAGGTGCCGACGGCGGCAAGGGCTTCCTCGCCCACGAACTTGCCCACGATGATGCTGTCGGCGGCGTTGTAGGTGAGCTGGAACAGGTTGCCAAGTACCAGCGGAATGGTAAAACGGATCAGGAGCGGTGTAATGGCTCCCTTTGTCATGTCGTTTGTCATGGGAACGCTATGATTTCTCCTTATAATGTATTTACGATCTGCCGTCCGGGCAGGATGGCAAGGGCAGAGCGGCTGGCACCTACATGGATGAGCTGTGCGGCCGCCTGCAAAACGGCACCGGATGCCACCGAAGCCGGGATGGCATCGGTGCGCAGCACCTTTTGCGCGGCCCGCTGCGCGTCGGTGGTGTTCACCGCAACCACGTTGTCCACCACATAGGCGTTGAAGTTTTCCGGCACAAAGCCGTAGCCCAAATCACTGATGCCGTGGGGGCCGGTCAGGCCGCCGCCCAGCGCCTGCGATTCGTAAGGCTCCACGGCGGCGATGCGCACATCGTTCGTCCATGCCTTGATGGTCTCGCCCACGCCGGTCACGGTGCCGCCGCTGCCCACGCCGATCACGATAGCGTCCACGGCGCTTTTGCCCTCCCGCGCGATGCTCTGCACAATGGCAGGGCCGGTAACGCGGCGGTGGTACTCCGGGTTATCATC